>ENA-ORXT01000403-ORXT01000403.1-marine-metagenome-genome-assembly--contig:-NODE-403-length-69573-cov-33.421391_pt1 | contig 69573 bp, 67 predicted proteins | sample MGYA00237868_ERZ511482 | MGnify/ENA metagenome assembly ERZ511482 | reverse complement strand
GTGGTCGTGACATCTCGGCGCTCAGGGACCACCGGCGCAGTCAGCTCGTCGGTCGGGTTGGTGAGCTTCTCCCACTCGTCGAGCAGGCTCGAATCGACCTGGCGCACGACCTCGCCTAGCCAGTCGGTCAGGTCGTACAACTCGTCGGTCTTGGCGGCTTCGGGAACGTTCTGAACCAGCCCTTTGTACGCGTCGCCCAAGTAGCGCAGCAGTACGCCCTCGGACCGCTTGAGCCCGTAGTACTGCACATACTCGCTGAATGTCATTGCTCGTTCCCACAGCTCACGGGCGATGAGCTTGGGGCGCACATTGTCTTGGTCGACCCACGGGTGATGCTCACGGAAGATATCGAACGCGGGATATAGGAACTCGGCCAGCGGCTTAGGCGGCTCGAGCTGGTCGAGCTTCTCCATCCGCTCGTCGTACTCGACGCCCGCAGACTTAAGTTCGGTGACCAGCTCGGTTCGCATGCGGTTGAGTTGGGCCGAGATGATCACGCCCGGCGACTCGATGACCGACTCGACGACGCTGAGCACATTGAGTTCGTAGTCGAGGGCCTCCTGATCGAGCGCGTCGATCGCCTCGACCGCAAACAGCGACAGCGGTTGCGTGAGCGCAAAATCGTCTTGCAGGTCGATGGTCACGCGCACGGTGCGACCCTGATCGTCGGGCTCGTCGAGTTGCTCGACGACCTCGGCATCGACCAGCGAGCGATAGATGCTGATTGCCCGACCGATGTGCTTGCGCTGCTGCTTGCGCGATTCGTGGTTCGTCAGCAGGATCGATTTCATCGCGCCGCAGCCATCGCCGGGCCGGTCGAGCACGTTCATCAACATGTGGTGACTCACCGCAAAGCTCGAGTCGAGCGATTCGGGATCGCCGTGGATGAGCTTGGTAAAGGTGTCCTCGTTCCAGTGCACGTACCCACGCTCGGGTGGCTTCTTCTTGACGAGCTTCTTTTTCTTCTTGGCATCGCCGCTGGCCTTGGCTTCGGCTTTGAGGTTCTCGACCACGTGCGCTGGCGCTTGGGCCCACACATCGCCGACATCGTCGAAACCCTTGCGGCCAGCGCGGCCTGCAATCTGTTGGAATTCGCGCACCTTGAGGGTGCGAGTGCTCTCACCGTCGTACTTGCAGAGTTGTGAAAGCAGCACCGATCGGATGGGGACATTGACGCCCACGCCAAGCGTGTCGGTACCGCAGATCAGCTTGAGAAGACCTTTCTGGGCAAGGCGCTCAACGAGCAATCGGTACTTGGGGAGCAGGCCTGCGTGATGCACGCCAATTCCGTGGTTCACGAATCGGCGCAGGTCTTTTCCGATCGGGCTGTCGAATCGGAACGCACCGATCTCGACCTTGACCTCGGCTTTTTCTTCCTTGGTGAGCATGTTGGTGCTCATAAAGCTCTGGGCGGATTCGGTGGCGTCGCGCTGGGTGAAGTACACGATGTAGATCGGCGCCCGCCCTGCGTCGAGCAGATCCTCTACCGACTCGAGCAGCGTGGTGTCTCGATAGGCGAATCGCAGCGGCACAGGACGTTCGGTGGTCTTGACCAGAGTCGTTGGTCGCCCGGTGAGTTCTTCGAGCCCGGTCTCGAAGCTCGACGTGTCACCCAGCGTCGCCGACATGAGGAGGAACTGGCAGTTGGGCAGCTCGAGCAGCGGGATCTGCCACGCCCAACCACGCTGGGGTTCGCTGTAGAAGTGGAACTCGTCGACGATCACAATGTCGACGTCGGCATCGGCGCCCCGGCGAAGCGCCATGTTGGCCAGGATCTCGGCGGTGCAACAGATGATGGGCGCATCGGCATTGACCGAACCATCGCCGGTGATCATGCCGACCGAGTCGGTGCCAAAGTCTCGGCACAGCGCGAAGAACTTTTCGCTTACCAGCGCCTTGATGGGTGCGGTGTAGAAGCTGCGGCGAGCGCCAGCGAGTCCGGCGAAGTGGGCGGCGGTCGCAACGAGTGACTTGCCCGATCCGGTGGGTGTAGCCAAGATGACGTTGTTTCCCGAGAGGAGCTCGAGGATCGCTTCTTCTTGGGCGGGGTACGGGTCGATGCCGGTTTCTTCGAGGTAGTCGAAAAAACCGCCGAGGATTTCGTCGGGGTCATCGCAGTCGGGCAGTCGTCGAAGGAGCGGCGGTTCACTCATGGATGGCGTCGTTCGAGCCGACTGCCTCGGTGCCGAAGATGTGGTCCCAGAAGGTCATGGTGACGCCAAGGTTAGATGCGGGCGCGCCGAAGTGGTGCTGGTGATGGCGATCCCGTAGCTGTTGGCCTCGGCGGGTTCGAGCGGGCCGGTGGTGCAAGTTCCAGTGGTTGATCTCATAGGTAGAGTAGCCAGCAGACCATGCCGCAGCTGCTGAGCGCGCTGCGGCAGCTGGTGCGATTGCGCACAGGCCTGATGCAGCTACGGCGGCTGCGGCAGCGACCCCGACATGCCCAGCGCAGCGCGCCGCCAGCGACGTGCATTCAGGATCGCGATGATGGGCACGATGGAGCCCGCCGAGCGGCAACATACGCAGGCGTCCCTTGCCGAAAGGACCGTGCAACACCCATCGGTGGGCTGCGTACTCGGTTGCGGTCCAACTGAGCCCACCAGCAACTGCGCCGATCGCAATGTTGGTCAGGGTTCGCCGGGTCACAAGACCATTGTGACGAATACAGCCAGTCGTGTCCAAGCAGGCTTGGCGCAGCGACGAGCTACCGCTCGTCGAAGAGTGGAACCCTGATACTGATGCGGGCACCTGGCACGTTGTCGGTCTGGTCGAATGAACCGCCAAGTTCACTCTCAGCAATGGTGCGCACGATCGTCATGCCCAGTCCAGCAGACGACGAGGGGTCTTCGATTTCGGAGGTCAACGGAAAGCCGATGCCGTTGTCGCTCACTGCAAACTCGACCGCGTCGGGTCGGGTCCGCAGCGTGATGGTGACTTGACTGCACTTGGCGTGATCGATTGCATTTTGAACGAGTTCGCTGGCGATCAGGGCCAGCGGTGTGGTGAGGTTGTTGGGTAGTACCGCCGGATCACAGTCGATCTGGAACGACACCGGCTGGGCGGGATCGACGAGCGAGTCGCGGATCATTGTGGTCAGCATCTGAAGCACTTGACCGAACTGCACCTCATCGTCGGTGCGATGCGACAGCAACTCGTGCACTACGCCGATAGTGCGAATGCGGCGCGCCGACTCGGCGAGTGCTGCTTTTGCGTCGTCGGTGCCGACTCGTCGACTCTGCAACTGCAGCAGCGACGACGCGGTCTGCAAGCTGTTTTTCACCCGGTGGTGGATCTCGGCAATCGTGGCGTCTTTGGTCATCAACAACCGGTCGCGTTGGCGAAGCTCGGTGATATTGCGCAGCAACATGAGCGCGCCGCTGACCTGCGTTTGTGTCAACAACGGCACACAGTAGGTACTGAGTACACGGGGGCCGACTTCGATCTCGTCGGTGTAGTCGAGGCGGTTCGCATACGCCTGGCGCATGCCGGGAGCGTCGATCCCCATGTCACCGAGTCGGTGGCCCAAGTTGACGTCGTTGGCTCCGACCTGGCGCAACACGGTGAGCGCATTCGGCGACGCGTATTCGAGCTTGCCGGCGCGGTCATAGAGCATGATGCCGTCGCCGACGCGAGGCGGATGATCGTGACGCCGCGTCTCGACCCCAAACGGAAAACTGCCAGCGGCGACCATCGCTGCAAATCGTCGAAAGGTCGCGAATGCGTGTAGTTCGAGGTCGCCGGGCATGATTTCGATCTGAGGCGAGAACTCTCGAGCGAGCACTGCCACGATCTCACCTTCGAACCGGACCGGAACGGCCAGGGTTCGTATCCATCGATCTCGCCGAGACAGATACACCCCGCCATCCATGATCTCGCCCGCCTCGAAGGCTTGGCTGAGCAACGGCCGCGTGCTCATCGGGAGAACTTGATCAACCTGGTCCACGGGGTAGACCGTTCGTGCATTCATTGGGCGTACGTGTGAGATCACCCGGAAACCGTGACCCTCGGGCGCCATGATCAGGACGTCGGCTTGCGACAAGTCGGCCAGCATTGCGCTGGCTTGCGCGAGTCGGTGTAGATGGCGTTGGAGTCCAGGTGACTGGTAGTCGCCACGGCTCCAGGCGCTGGTCGCAATCATGGGCGCGCGGTCACGGGGTCAGGCTTGCCTGCTGTGCGGCTTTGTGCTCTCGCCATGCAAACACGAAGCGATGGACCATGAAGGCCGCGATGGTGGCGCCGGCAATGAGCATGGCGAGCGTGACGAAGTCGAACCCGGGTTCCTGGTAGACCGGGACAGTGATGCCGACGGGTTCGGGGGCAGATTCGTCGTAGCGGAACGTGAACTCTGACTCGGTGAAGTCGCCGTCGATGCCGTAGACGGCATAAGTCACCAGGTACTCGCCAGGGATCGTAAACGGCTCGGTGATCGGCAGCACGATGCGCTGTCCTTCGTGGATGACCTTGGCCTCGATCTGGTTGCCCGCTGGATCAAACAATTTGGTGTCGTGGGTCGCGTCGGGATCCAAGCCAATGAACTGGATAGCCACCTGGTGCACGGTGCCGCCAACGGTCTGGTCGACATCGGGCGACGCCTGACGTAGTTCTGCATGGGCCGAGGCTGTGCTGGCGAAGGTCAGTGAGGCGAGGGTTGCGAGTAGAGCTACCGCGACGGCGCGACGCATAAGGCGAATTGCGTGCTGCGTCGACGTCATGGGTCGAGAGTACCGGAGCAGTCCCGGTGGCAGCGCGCACCGAACCGTTGCTGTTGTTGTTCGCGGGTCACGAGTTCGCCTTGATGGTAAGAGTAACCTTCCCACCATGCGTGCCTATCGGCTACATAACGCCAGCTGGTCGCGCATCGTGACGCATCGAGTGAGGCGCCCCGAGGCCATTGCTGATCGGCTTACATCGCGACGTCGGCCCGACCAGCACATACCAAGCGACGGCCAGCTTGTGCTCTTGGCGTGCAATCAAAAGATCGATCCTCGGACCGGAGCCCCCGTTAATCGTCGCGAACTTCTCGACCGGATCGTCGAGGCACTATCGATTGCCGATGTCGATGGCGTCATTGCATCGGCTGACATTCTTGAAGAACTCACGTTGCTCAACGTGTTGGAACGCCGCCTTGCCTTCTGCGCCGCATCAGGCGATTCCTGCGTCGGCGCCTTCAGTAGCCGAGGCGGAGCATGCCGTGGCACGGCATCGTCGACCATTGCGAGCAGCAACTTCGATGGCGCCCAACTTGTTCAACGCTGGGGTGTCGGCGGCTCTACGCAGACCTCGCAGCCATGGTGTCTGGCCGCCGACGTAGCTGAACTTGCTGCTCACGATTTGCCGACCGTGCTCGACCTCTGTGTCGATGATCCAGATGGTCGAGGCGAGTTCGACACGCCGTGGGGACACTGGATCGAACCATTGCATGCAACCACATCGGCATTGGCGACCGGCGTGGGCGTGTGGCTCACGGTGCCGCCGGTCAGCGGCCTGGCTCATCTCGCCGAAGCAACAGGCTTTCCAATCTTGATGCGCGACGCCGAGGTGCCGCTTCATCCGGACGCATGGCAGGGATTCTTCGCAACTGACCTGCCGATAACGATCCGCGGCATGGTGCCTGGCGTGAGCGCTCTGTTCCCGCTCGAAGGCAGCGTCGCCGAAGCAACCGCCATCATCGCCCGCTCAGTAAGAAACCGCCTAGCCAACCCCCAAGCTGCTTAACCCCAAAGCCCCCGGACTACCCGCCCATCCGGGCGCGGGCTGCGGCGCTTCGCTCGAGCAGGTGCGGTGGCACCAAGGCTCGGATTTTGGCGAGGGGATCGTTGGGGTCAGCGGCTGCGGCTGCACCGTCACCTGCGTCGGCTGGTTCCGCGGCACCATTGGCAGCTGCTTCTGCGGCAGCAATTGCTCGTTCGGCTGCGAGTTGCTTCTGTTCGAAGAAGTGATCCCAGTGCTGGGGCCGGACCACTTCTTGGTCGTCGAGTTGACCCAGCTCGACTCCGTTGTCAAAGAAAACCCAGTAGCGCAACCAACTAAAACCGTTGATGACCTTGATTTTTCCCTTGGTGCCTTCGGGCACGCCGGGAAGGTCCATCGTTGCCTTGACGACCTCGTTCTTCTTGAACGGGGTGTCGGGCTCGACAGTTTTCGTAAACAATCCCATAACGAGAGCTAAACCTAGCGTGTGAGGTGGCGAGTAACCTCGACCGAGTGAGATACCCGCCCGAAGATTTGAGCGATGATGCCCTGACGTTCTTGACCGAGCGGCATCTGGCCACGTTGTCGTTGGTTGATCCCGACGGCTCGCTACACGTAACGCCGGTTGGATTCACATGGGACGACGACACGCAGATCGCTCGAGTGATCACTTTTGCTGGCGCTAAGAAGGTACGACTGCTCGAAGGCCACGGCCCAATGGTGGCGGCCCTTGGGCAGGTCGACGGTGGCCGCTGGTTTTCGCTGCATGGCATGGCAACCGTCACGGCAGACCCCATCGTCAACGCTGACGCCGAGCGACGTTATGCGGCGCGATATCGGCCACCGGGTGATCGAGGTGAGGACCGCCGCACGATCGAAATCGGCGTCACCAAGATCGTCGGTCGCTGCTAGTCGTCGCACATCTGTCGTTAGGTCCTTCGACCTAGTTCCGTGGCGGAGTAACGCATAACGCTGCGCTGAGGTGCCATTCTTAGATGGTGGCAAATCTTGAGTATGACGAACGTCCGTGGGGCAACTATCAGGTTCTTGAAGACGCTACGACCCACAAAGTAAAGCGGATCACTGTTCTCCCCGGCCATCGCCTGAGCTATCAGCGACACCAGCGTCGCGCCGAGCATTGGTTCGTCGTCTCCGGCGAGGCAACAGTCACGCTCGACGACGTAGATCATTCCATCACGCCGGGAAATGCGATCGACATCCCTCGCACAAGTGCGCATCGCGTTGCCAATCGAGGCGACGTGCCACTGGTCTTTGTCGAGGTCCAGGTCGGCGACTACTTCGGCGAAGACGACATTGAACGGCTAGAAGACGACTACGGTCGTTGATCGTGACTGCCGACCGTCTGTCCTCTGCCGTTCGTTCTGAAGTGTTTCTCCGCGTGAGTTCTTTGCTGATCGTTGCGGCGTTGATCATTTCGAGTTGCGCCGCGGCGAGTGCGCCGCTTAGCTCGCGGGCTGCCGAGATCTTTGATTCCAATAGCCGGGTTGCTGACCTCACGGTCGCAGACGAGGCCGAAGACGTGCCCATCGAGGAGCTCATTCGGGCCATTTCGAGAGCAGACTCTGCAGGGACTGCTTTGCGAGTCGTGGTGGCCGACGCCGAGGGCGAGTTCGTGTCGGCCAGCTCGATCGTCGACCGCTACGGCGGAACCGCAGTTGCGTATCAAGCAAACCAGTCATCCTTCGAGGGCGCCAGCCGCGACATGAGTAAAGGTCAGCTCGACCGGGCTATCGAGGCGGCACGAGTCGAACTCGATATTGGTGACTCGGCCACGGCATTCGTCGAGGTGATCGAGGCCGAAGGTCTCGAACTACGGGGACGTTCGGGTTCGCGCACGCTGCTCCTGTGGCTGCTTGTTCCTGCGGCGCTGTTCATGCTTTCAGGTGCCTACTCGTACTGGACGGCCCGCAAACGCCGACTGAAGCGGCAAGCGACGTTCGCGGAACGCAAGACGATCCTGCTCGACTGGGCTTCCCAGCTTGGTCCCGAGGTCGAGTCCTTGCGAGCGCCGGTTGCGGCATCGCCCCGTGGCGAAGATCAACGACAGTGGCACGACTCGCACGAATTCGTTTCGAAGGTGCTTCCGTTGCTCGAGGTGGCCCGCACGACCGAAGAACTCGACGCCGCCGAGATGCGCATCAGCCGCACCGCGATTAAGCTTCGGGATCTGCGCCGCAAGCTCAACGCCTGACAGAGATCCGGGGACCCCACTATGACGACGCTAGTTGTCACCGACCTCGACGGCACGGTATGGGACAACACGTTGCGCTGCCACCCCGCCACGCTAAAGGCGGTGCATCAGCTTGTCGCAGACGACGAGATCGAGCTGCTGGTCGCCACTGGGCGACGCCGCAACAGCGCTCGCCGAGCGTTTACCGCCAACGGGTTCTTGCTGCCGTCGGTGCTACTCAACGGTGCTATTGGTTATGACTTCGCCAACGAAACCATCTTCCATCAAGCGACCTTCACCGCCGACCAACTGGCAGCGGTCCTTGGCGTGCTGCAACGGTTTCAGCTCGGCCCGGTTGCCTATCTCAGCGACACCCGAGCTTGCGTCGTCGAAGGCGTGACAACCAGCGTTGGTCATATCGAAAGCCTGGGCGAAGACTTGGTGTGGTCCTCGTTCGAAGAGCTCGCAACGCGCACCGACGTGCTCGGTATGAGCATGCTCGGCGTCGAGCAGAATCTAGTGGCGCCTGCATTACAAGAACTCGTGAATCTGCCCGGCGTCGAAACTGCTGCGTTCGGCGACCATCTCTATCCGCCGTTCAGTCTGATGCTCGCCCCTGACACCGTAACGAAAGCGGTCGGGATCAGGGCCTATCTCGACTACGCACAACTCGCACCGTCGCGCATCATTGCTTTGGGTGACGCCGGGAACGATCTTGCGATGCTCGCTATGGCCGATATCGCGCTCGTGGTCATCGGCGGCGACCAGCGCGCGATTGACTTGTCGCATCATCTCATCGAGGGGCCAGAGAACGGTGGCTGGGCCACCGTCCTCGACCACCTGTAGATGTTTATGCGCTAGCTGTCGCTGATGTCGAGGAACTCGATGCGTCGGTTCATTGCGAAGTCCTCGGGCGATTCTTCGGGATCGACCTTGAGGTCGGTCTCGCCGTAGCCGACCGGAACAAGCATGTCTGCGTCGACCCCGCCAGCGGTCAGGTACTCGACGACCGACGCAGCTCGTTGTTCGCTGAGCAACTGGTTGCCTTCGGCGCTGCCGTCGCTGTCGGTGTGGCCTTGGACTTCGAACATGCTGCCGGCCGGCAAGCTGGTCAAGGTTGCGATGGCCTGGTCAAGCGTGGCGACCGACTCGGGCAGAATCTCTGCGCTGCCAATAGCGAACTGAATGGGTTCGAGCTCAAAGAGTGCGTTGACGTCGGCCGTGGCGAGCGAGCGCAGGACCGATCCTGGCACGAGCACGTTTTCGACAATGTGAACAATGCCGTTGTCGGCAACCAGATCGGCGGTCACGACCTGCACGCTGCCATTGAGCGTGCCATCGGCACCCACGATCAGCTGTTCTCCTGCCAGGGTCTCAAAGGTGGCCCCAGGGGTGAGATCGTCCGAAGTCACCAAGCCCGGCACGACGTGGAAGGTGACTGTTGTTTCGACCTGATCGTCGTCGAGGCGGTCAAGGGTTGCGCCAGCTGCGTCGAAAGCGTCGTTGGTTGGCGCGAACACGGTGAACGGCCCGGCGTCGGCATCGGCAAGTGGCCCGTCGAGGCCGAGCTGAACTGCCAGCGTGACCAACGTCGACAGATCAGGAGAGCCGATCGCCAAGTCGGCAATCGTCACAACGGGTTCTGGTTCTGGTTCTGGTTCTGGCTCTGGTTCCGGTTCTGGTTCGATCATGAATCGATCGGGAACCATCACACCGTCGATGATGTGGAGGATGCCATTGTCGACTTCGATGTCGGCCAGTACGACTCGCGGTCCACCGGGAAGAGTGGGGCCTTCGCCGATCACCAATCGCTCACCGGAAAGCGTGTCGAGGGTGATCCCGTCGGCCAGGTCAGCCGCGGTGTAGCTGCCGAGCACTACGTGGTATTTCACCGAGTCAGCGACTTCTTCTTCAGACAACTGAGCGAGCGCCGGTCCAGCGGCTTCGAATGCAGCATTGGTGGGTGCGAACACCGTGAATGGCCCTGCTTCGGCATCAGCCAAGGTGCTGACGAGATCGAGATCGCCTGCCAAGCCAACGAGCCTCGACAGATTGTCGATGCCAGCAGCGCGAGATGCGAGCGTTTCCGACACCGCTTCTTCGACCGTCTCGGTCTCGTCGTCGCTACTGTTCACCTCGGCGGTTTCTTCGCTGCTTGTGCACTGCCACAAGACAAGGCCAGCGATCAGCAAGAGAAGCGAGAGCAAGATTGCTGGCAACCACCCGAGTCCGTTGCGGTCACGTTCGTCGGTAGCGGCGGCTACGGCGCCGATCTGGTGAGTAACTCCGGCTCCCGACGTGGCTGCAGCGGCAACTGCGGGGACCGCGGCAGTCGAGGTCGCAGGAACAAGCGCACCGAGGCCGCCAGCATCTTTGAGTTCGCCGATGCCCTGGATGAATCCTTCGCGGTCTTCGTCGGTGGTGCCGCCCAGAACGTCGCCGAGGGCTCCGGTGGGAGCGAGCGCTGCGAGCTGCTCGGTGAGGCCGTCGGCATCGATGTCGTCGTCGTCGGCGATCTTGCCAAGCAAGCCCATCACCGCAGGCGCAAGCATCGGTAAGAATCGTGAGACCATCGACATGTCACCGGTGCTTGCTTGCGCAACCTGCGACTCGATGGCGTTGCGTTGGCTGCCGAAGAGCGAACCAACGAGCTTCGAGGCCAGACCAGTCTTGTCGCCTTGGGCGAAGAACGACCCGATGCTGTCTACGAAGCTGCCTGCGTCGCCACCGAGCATGCCCATCATGGCGCCGACGCCATCGCTTCCCTGAGCTCCGAGTCCACCAAGGACAGCGGGCAGGCCGGCGCTAAGCAGCGACGACGTGTCGCTGGGCGAGGCACCGAGTGTTCCGGCGAGGTCTCCCATGGCGCCCGAGGCGCCAAGAGCATCACTGATCTGATCTAGCAAGGTCATGGCGGAGAATCTAACGACCGATGACGGCTGGGCCACAGTTTCCTGCCAAAACGGCTCAACTTTTGGGCGCTGATTTACGTCGGAGTAGTGCTCGGAACTGGCGTCGAAGCTACCTTTCTCCCATGGCACAATCCGAGGCTGAAGCCCAAGCACCAGATCCCATCTACTTTCCCGGCGCCGTCGCTGCCCGCGAACCGGATCGTCCGGCCGTCGTCATGGCGAGTTCGGGCGAGACCGTCACCTACCGAGAGCTCGACGACACGGCGAACCGGCTGTCGCAGTTGCTGCGTTCGGCGGGTCTCAACCGAGGCGATCATGTCGCATTTTGTATGGAGAATCGCGCCGAGTATTTGGCAATCGCCTGGGGCTGTCACTATGCAGGGTTGTACTACACCGCGATTAGTTCCCGGCTCACGACCGACGAGGTCGAGTACATCGTCAACGACTGCGGCGCGCAAGCCTTCATTGCGTCGCCGTACAAGGCAGAAGCCGCTGCGGCGATACTGCAGTCCACCCCCGAGGTGAAGCTACGGCTGTCGGTGGGCGGCCATATCGAAGGCCACGAGTCGTTCGAGGACGCAATTGCTGCCGCGACGCCTGAACCTCTGGCCGATCGCAAAGAAGCCGCCGACATGTTGTACTCGTCGGGTACGACTGGACTCCCCAAGGGCGTCAAGGTCACGGCGCCAGAGGACCCGCTTGGCACGCCGCCAGCACTGCTCACGCTGGTGACCTTGTTGTTCGGCGTGACCGACGGCTGCAAGTACTTGTCGCCTGCTCCGCTCTACCACGCCGCGCCGCTGCGCTTCTGCATGACCGTGCAACGCGTTGGCGGCACCGTTGTTGTCATGGAACGCTTCGATCCCGAAGATGCGCTGCGGTTGATCGAACAACACCAGATCACCACCAGCCAGTGGGTGCCCACGATGTTTGTGCGCATGCTCAAGCTCGACGACGAGGTCCGGAACAGCTACGACGTGTCCTCGCTTGGTGTCGCCGTGCACGCAGCTGCACCATGTCCGGTCGAGGTCAAGCACAAGATGATCGACTGGTGGGGGCCGGTATTGCACGAGTACTACGCCGGCACCGAGGGCAACGGATTCTGTTATGTCAATAGCGAGGACTGGCTCACGCACCCGGGAACCGTGGGCAAGCCGCTCACCGGAGTCCTGCATATCACCGACGACGACGGCAACGAGCTCGGCCCGGGCGAGCCAGGCACCATCTTCTTCAGCGACGGCGGCGAGTTCGAGTACCACAACGACGAGGAAAAGACGGCGTCGTCTCGCAATGACAAGGGCTGGTCAACTCTGGGCGACGTCGGCAAGATTGACGAAGACGGCTTCTTGTACCTGACCGACCGCAAGGCGTACATGATCATCACCGGCGGGGTCAACGTGTACCCGCAAGAAGCCGAAAACGTGCTGACCATGCACCCCGACGTCTTCGATGTGGCCGTCATTGGCGTGCCCAACGACGACTTCGGCGAAGAGGTCAAGGCTGTGGTGCAGCCCGTGACTATGGGTGACGACGACGAGTTGGCTGCGCTCGAACGCACACTCATCGCGTATTGCCGCGATCAGCTCGCCGACGTGAAGTGCCCACGGTCAGTGGACTTTCGAGCCGAATTGCCTCGCCACCCCACCGGCAAGCTCTACAAGCGCCTGCTCAAAGACGAGTATTGGGCCGAGGCCGGCCGTTCTATCTGAACGTGGTTCGCCTTGCTTCGCGGCGGCTGTTTTCGGCCGCCGTGTCGATGGTCCGGGACCGCTTCGCTACGCGTGCACATCCGGGTCTGACCCAGGGGGTTCACGCGTGGTGTCGGCGAAGTGCTGTGGCTGACCGGGTCCTCCTGCAAGTGCGGCGATATCGGCCAGACAACGGCATGATGGCGGGATGTCTACCACGTCGCTGATGCCGGAGAAGCGGTCCAGGCTTGCCGTGGCTCGGTTGATCATGCTGGTTGCGGTCCTGGCCACAATTGGTTTGGTGCTCGCCTTCTCGGGCACCGACGGTTTCCGTGATCTACTGACCGATGTCGGCTCAACTCGTTGGGGTTTTATTGCGTTTGTGCTGGTGTACGCTTTCGCAGTCGTGGTGCTCTTACCGGGAACCTTGGGCACGTTGACCGCTGGCGCCGTTTTCGGTTTCCCATTGGGCGGCTTTGCTGCTTTGGCCGGTGCAAGTATTGGAGCCACGCTGGCATTTTTGATCTCACGCTCGATGGGCCGCGATGGGGCACAATCGTTGGTTGGGGATCGTTTGGGCGCGGTCGACGAATGGGTGGGTCGTAACGACTTCTCGTCGGTACTGGTGTTGCGGCTGATGCCGGTGGTGCCGTTCAACTTGTTGAACTATGGAGCGGGTCTAACGTCGGTGCGGTTGTCGAGGTACGTGGTGGCATCGATCGTCGGGATGGCGCCGGGGACGTTTCTGACCACTGCGCTGGCCGACGAGGCCGATGAGCCGTTCGGTGCTCCGTTCTTGATCCTGCTGGCATTGTTTTTCGTTGCGCTCGTTGGCAGCATTGTGATCGGGCGGCACTTGCAAAACACCCGTCGCGCCCAGGACCTGCGTCGGGTGCAGGAGTCACCGATCACCGATGTTTGATGCCGCACTTCGAGCCCGGCTCGAAACTCCACTCGATCGCGTTGGCAGGCGACTGGTGCAAGCCGGTGTCACGGCCAACGCGCTCACCGCAGGTGGGTTGCTGGTCGGGCTGGGCGCGTGCGTCGCGATCGCACTGGATCAATGGTGGATCGGTCTCGTGTTGTGGTTGGGGAACCGGGCCGCCGATGGACTCGACGGGCCGGTGGCGAGGCGTCTGGGCCCGACCGAGCTCGGCGGGTTCTTCGACATCATTGCTGACTTTGCGATCTATGGCGGGGTCCTCATCGCAATCGGCATCTCCCAGCCCGATACACGCCCTGCGTGTCTGGTGGTGCTGCTCACCTACTACCTCTCAGGCTCGGCGTTCCTGGCGTTTTCGAGCTTGGCCACGAGGCTGCAGGTCGAAGGCGACGGTCGAAGCCTGCACTTTCCGGCCGGTATCGCCGAGGGTTCTGAGACCATCGCGGCCTACATCGTGATCTTGGCGTGGCGGGAGCAGGCCGAGTTGTTGTTGTGGGTGTGGGCGGGTCTGGTCGCGATCACATTGTTCCAACGACTCGTCATGACCTCGCGGTTACTGCGTTAGCTGGCGTCGTATCGGCGACTACGGCTTGTCGAATCGCCGAAGCAGGCTAAGGATGGGGCCAAGAAGTTTCTTGGTGCGCGGGCTGAAGAACCGTTCGCGGAGTACCTCGTTGGCTGCTTTGGCGGGTCCCTCGGCAAACGTGGGGTAGGGGCGAACCATCTGACCTATGTCACGAAGTTTGTCGCCGGCGTTGATCCGTGCGGTCATTTCGTTGATCGTCTCGCCTGCGGTCTCGCCGACGACGGTGGCGCCGACCAGTCGGCCCTTGTCGTCGCTGAACAGGTCGACAAACCCGACCGGCTCGCCGGTGGTGACCTGACGGTCGAGCTGTGCGTAATCGAAGTGCGAGACGGTGAGCGTTTCGTCGCCGGTGTTGGTTCGTCCAACGCTTGCGACTTCGGGGTCACAGAAGATTGCGTAGGGGATCTTCTCGTGGTCTGCCTTGCGGCGAAGGCCGAACAGTGCATTGGAGACGACCAGGCCGGCGTGATAGCCGGCGGTGTGGGTGAACGGCATTTTCCCTACGACGTCGCCGCCGGCGTAGATATGGCCATTTGTCGTCTCAAGCTTGTCGTCGACGTCGACGTAGCCTTCTTTGGTGAGCTCGACACCCACGGCGTTGAGGTTCAACGATGCAGTGTTTGGTCGGCGCCCAACTGCGACCAGGACCTGGTCCGCAGACACGCGGGCCTCGTCATCGACGATCACGACCAGATCTCCGCCCGAAGCTGAGCCTTCGACCTCGGTGACCTTGGCGTCCTGCACGACGGTCATACCCTCGGCGGTGAACCGCGACGCGACGAGTGCGCTGACGTTCTCGCCGAGCGTGCCGAGGATGCGGGGTGCAGCTTCGACCAGCGTGACTTCGCTGCCGAGGCGAGCAAAGGCTTGGCCGAGTTCGCAGCCGATTGCACCTCCACCGATCACTACGAGGCGGCAGGGAAGTTCTGTGAGATCCCAGATGCTGTCGCTGGTCAGAGGGTTGCTTTCGCGTAGGCCAGGGATGCCGGGAACGACCGGTGAGGCTCCAGTGGCGATCATTGCCTTGCGGTACTTGATGGTCTGGCTACCGGCCTTGATCATGCCCGGTTCGATGAACGATCCGCGTTCGGCGATCACGTCGACACCAGCCTTCTCAAGCCGTTCGACCGAGTCGTGATGGGCAATGTGTTGCTGCGCCTCTTTGACCTGTTGCATAACCGCAGCGAAGTCCACCTGAGGCTCGACCGAAGCGATGCCGTGACGGCTCGCCGTTCGCATCACATGGGCGGCGTGGGCGGCGGCGAGGAGCCGCTTGCTCGGCACACATCCGTACCAAAGGCAGTCGCCACCGGGGTGATCCGGTTCGATCATCGCAACCCGGGCGCCGATTCCCGCAGCCCCATGGGCAGCCACCAGCCCCGCGGTGCCGCCGCCGATCACCACCAAGTCGTATGTCTTGGTCACTCTGAACCCGCACGCTGGTCAGCCGATGGACCGCGACGGTCGTCGAACAGTTCGAGGGCGGCTTCGAGATCGCTCCAGCCGACTTCGGTTGCGGTCTCGTCTCGACGCAGAGTCGCAAGTGCCGCCTCGCGGAGCACACCGGTCAGATCAGCAAACGACAGCCCGTCGGTTCGAGCAGCAAGTTCGTCGCGGTCGACATCGTCGGCCAGGTTCACGTCGGTGATGCCCAGGAGTGCGCGGCGGGCGGACTGCACCGGCAGGTCGAGCTTGATGTGGGTCTCGAAGCGTCCCGCCCGAAGCAGTGCACCGTCGATCAGGTCTAGGCGGTTTGTGGCGGCGATCACCGAGACTTGGCCTCGGTCAGAGACGCCGTCGATTTCGGTGAGTAAGGCGGCCACGACTTGGTCAGATACTGAACTCGACGAGTTGCCTCTGACTGGAGCCAGCGCATCGAACTCGTCGAAAAAGATGATTGACGGTGCGGCGTCGCGTGCTCGTGAGAACACGGTACGAACCGCACGTTCACTTTCGCCAACGTACTTATCGAGTAGCTCGGCGCCTTTGACAGCAAAGAACGCGCTGCCGGCTTCGTGAGCCAACGCCTTGACCACGAAGGTTTTGCCGGTGCCGGGTGGGCCATAGAGCATGATGCCCTTGGGTGGCTCGATGCCCAGACGTTCGTAACGCTCGGGTTGGGTCATCGGCCAGATGACGGCTTCGGTCAGTCGCTGCTTGACGTCGGTCAGATTGGCGACCTTTTCGAAACCGAAGCCACTGATTTGGCCCATCGGAACCGAACCCAACGACGGCGTTGTGCTCTCGAGCGCTTCGACGGCGATGTCGGTGGTGAGCGCGTCGTCGGTGCCGGTGACCATCGACGATGCGTGGACCACGGCTGCGAGCACATCGGCGCCGCTGTAGCCCGATGACAGTGTGGCGAGTCGGTGGTTGTCGATGTCGTCGGAGCCGGGAACTCGAGAAAAGGCTGCCTCGAACAGTCGTTCACGACGATCAAGATCCGGTGGCGGGATACTCACGACCCGAGGGAGCAGCGGCGACTTGGCGATCGAACTGTGCAGGTCGGCAACCGAGTCAACGCCAAGGACGCAGACAACTTGGGGCTTGGCGGCGACTTCTTCGAGGAACCAGCGCAGCACAGCCACGAACTGGGTGCGAAACGTCGACAGGGCGTCGTCGCCGGTGAGGGTTTCGAGACGATCGACGAAGATGACGCGTGCAGCTTTGTTGTTGTTCACCGCAATCGAGAGCCGGTCGAGCAGCTTCTCGGGCTTGAACACTCGCGATATGTCGACTTCGGTGACCTGGGAGCCGGCTCGCTTCGCCGCTTCGCGGACCAGTTCGCTTTTCCCGCAGCCGTTTGGGCCCTCGATCAACATGCCGGCAACTGCGGGTAGCTTCCACGCAGTCGCAAGGTCCTGTTCGGTGGCCAGCAGCGAGAACCAGCCGGTCATCAGTTCGACTTCGTTGTCGAGACCGACCAGCAGTGCGTCGGCTGTACTGGGATGATCCGAGTCGGCTCCGTCGTCTTCGACATCGTCGGTTCCGCCGGAAGAGATGGCAACCGCAGCTGCAGGCCCGTCGCCGATGGCGAAATGGGTCGACGAACCAACAACGCCGATATCGGGTTCGACGGCGGTGACGGTGAGCTCGGCGTCGGTCTCGCCGCCGAAGTAGCCAGCTTCGATCGTGACGCGGTCGCCTGCAGTTATGGGCGCGCCTTGCAAAGCCCGGGCCAGCACGCGAGCTTCGAGCGTGTGCTGGCTGAAGCGCACGACCTCGGCGACTGGCAAGATGACGCGTTTGACGTCGACGCTGGCGCCGGGTCGAAGATCGGCATTGGCCATGGTCTCGCCGTCGAGCAACAGATCCGTGGGGCCGTCGGTTTCGCCGCCGGTGACGCGGGTGTGGGTCGTGCCGACAGAGATCACGCCGCCATGAGGCAGGCCAAGAGCCCGCAGCATGATTGGGTCGGCGGTTGCATTCGGGCTCGTGCCGGTGCGAATCGTAAAGCGCATGGGCCCAAGCTAATGCCTGAGGGGTTTTGTCGTGCAGACCTTGATGTTCCACAGGTGCGCTACGGTCCACCGGGTGAGCGTTCATATCGACGACGTGGGGCGGGTCGACGCGTTGCTGATCGATGGCAACTGGCTAGGAGTGGATCCCGGCTCGATGCGCCGACACATGCCGATGAACCGGTCTTCGTCGACCACATCGGTCGTGTACTTTTGGACGTTCGCTGCCCATGAGTTCATGGCTTCGGCCGAAGATGTGCGCGCGGTGCGACTTATCCCTGTGCAGTAGATTCTTACTCGGTATGGACACCGATCAGGTCTCGATCTTCTTCGCACTGCTTGCCTTTATGGCCCTTGGCGTGGGCGTTGCCGCTGTTGTTGCGGTGTTTTTCGGCAAGACCGAGAAGCTTCGCCCGATCGCGCCCGTCATCTTGCCGCTTGCGTTCGTGGTGGCGCTCACTGCCACGCTTGGCAGCCTGTACTACTCGAACGTTGCAAACTTCAGGCCGTGCCGGCTGTGCTGGTGGCAGCGGATCATGATGTACCCGTTGGTGCCGGTACTCGGCATCGCCACGTTCCGCAAAGACGTGACCGGCGCGCTCTACGCACTGCCGCTTGCGCTGGGCGGCCTTGGTTATGGCCTCTATCACAGTCAGCTGCGCTGGTTCCCGGGCGACAGTACCAGTTGTGACATCGACGCCCCGTGCGCAGCAGTGTGGGTGAACACGTTCGGTTTCGTGTCGATCCCGTTCATGGCCACGTGCGGCTTCGTCGCCATCACCGGCCTGCTTTTGGCCCAGCTCAAGCTCACCCGAACGGGCATATCCGAGCTCTGATCGGTCGCCGAGCTTGACGGTAAGCGGGTCAGATACTCGCTGTCGGCCGGTCAGGTTCCGATAACGTTAAGCCCGAGAGAGCGGGCTGCCTGGGCTTGACGGATGTCGAACGTGAGCACCGTCGTGTTCGATCCAGCGCGCTGGGCCGAGGCAAGGTGCATCGCATCGAGTGAGCGACACATTGTTTGTTCGGCGATCGACGCCGCCATGTTGCACGTGGTGTGGTCCAAGCTCACAAGCGCGAAGGCGTCGAGATCCTGCGTGAACTGGCGCTTGGCTGCTAGTGCGTCGTCGGGATCGAGCAGCCGCACGAGGTTCCGGCGCACCTCGACTTCGGTGAGTCGAGACGTGATGAGCACGGGGTCAGCTTCCATCATCTCTATCGCTACCGCAGAGTCGTGCTCGGCCACGTAGCGCTTCAGCATCGCCGAGCTGTCGACGTAGAGCACTAACCGCGATCCTGATCGAGCACCGATGCAACTGAATCGATACCTTGCGCTGGCTTCGGGGGCGTCAGCTTGGTGCGGCGGGCGGGTTCAATCCAGCCTTCGTCGAGTCCGCGCTCATAGTGCGAGGCGTCATTGATTGCGATGAGCCGGGCGACCGGTTTACCGCGGTCGGTGATCACAATCGTGTCGCCGTCGGCGGCTTGGCTCACATACAACGACAGTTTTGCCTTGAGTTCTCGAATGCCAACCTGCATGTAGTCACGTTATCAACTCGTAGTGACTACATCAGCTCGCTCGTCTTCTTCGGCTTCGGTTGGATACATGCCCGAGTCCGAGTTGCAGATCGAAGAGGCACAGTCGAGCCGTCTCATCTATCGATGGAAAACGGACGACGGGGTCTTCCATCGCGATGACGGTCCCGCGTATGAGCGTTGGTTCGTATACAGCGGTAGTGAACTCGAAGTGCAGTGCTGGATTCGCAATGGTGAGTTCTATGGGCCAATGGCCTTCACACTGCGAGAAGTCGAGCGCACGGAGCGAGTTATGCCGAGCTGTGGCTTAACGGCGCCGCTTGGAGATCGCTTCGACTATCCGATGAACGATTCCAATCGGCGCCATCGTGAAGACGGTCCCGCAGTAGTCCTGTACCACGGAGCCACACGACGACGGGCTGCACGTGCGCGATCTACTTGAGTCGGTCCAGGACGCGATCGAGGTGCCCGACCATTTGTACGAGCCGATGTATTACGACGCATCCGGGAACTTTGCTCGGCCCGCATGTGAGATGACACGAGCGATCCACGGCGTCGACGTGTCTGCGTGGTCTGACTTCGATCGCGCCAATCTCGATGCGGTCATTGGTAGCAACGGCATCCGAGTTGGGTCAAGCGACTTCTAAACCCCTTGGCGAACCCCGTTTGCACCCCGTTACAGGTTCAGGATGGCGGTGGTGCCCGAGTCGGTTTCGATGTTGTTAGTTGTCGTGGAGATCGGTGTTCAAGCCTTGCCAGCCTGCGCCTTCGCGTGCAATGGCTTCGATAACACCGGTCTTGGAGTTGCGACGGAAAAGCAGGCCGTTGTGGCCCGAGAGTTCCTTGGCTTTGAGCGTCTCGCCGTCGGGCATGGTCACGATGGTGCCCGCGGTGATGTAGCACCCGGCTTCGACGATGCAGTCGTCGCCGATCGAGATGCCGATGCCGCCATTGGCGCCGATCAGGCTGTTCTTGCCGACCGACACAACCTCGGTGCCACCGCCCGACAACGTGCCCATGATCGACGCGCCGCCGCCGATGTCAGAGTGCTCGCCCACGACCACACCTTGGCTGATGCGCCCTTCGACCATCGCGGCGCCGAGTGTGCCCGCATTGAAGTTGCAGTAACCCTCGTGCATGATCACGGTGCCTTCGGACAGATACGCGCCCATACGCACTCGGTTGGCATCGGCGATACGCACGCCGCTTGGCACCACGTAGTCGAGCATGCGAGGGAACTTGTCGACGAGCTTGACCTCGACGTTGTGACCCTCGGCCCGCAGGCCGATGCGAGTCATCTCGAAGTTGTCGGGCTCAAACGGCCCAAGGTTGGTCCACACGACAGTGTTCAGTAGCCCGAACAGGCCGTTGAGGTTCATTGAGTTGGGCATCATCTTGCGATGCGAGAGCAGATGTAGCCGAAGGTACGCATCGATGGCGTCGACGGGCGGCTGGAAGAGGTTGTCGATCAGACACGCCACCACGACCCGGTCGCCACCGAGTGCGCGATGAGCTGCGGTCTGACCACACAGGGTCCACGCGTCGAGGTTCACATGCGGGCCATCGCCGGTGGCGAGTTCGGCAAGCGCACTGATGGCATCGTCGAGAGTCTCGCGGTCGAGTTGGTAGCTGGCGGTGCCATCGAGGTGGCCGCAGGCGTCGGCCAACACAATTGCGGTGCCCCACGATTCGTCGCAGTTGACATGGGGGAACGACACGTCGAGCACATTGCCCGATGGGCTGATCGTGGCAACGCCGACGGCGAAGGCGTGCGGCGCCACGTATCCCTCGAGACGAGCTTCGAGTTCGCCAACCGTCTCGCTGACCTGGCGAGGTTGGCGTTCGTGCTGAGGCATCAATTTCTCCATACGTGCGAGGTTAGACGTTTGCTCGTCTAGCCAGGCACGTTGCGACGCGCGAGAGCCTTGAGGATCTCAGGGTGCACTGCGCCAGCAGCTGCGCCGAGCGCTATCGACGCCACGATGAGCGACAGGGTCGATAGCTCGACCTGGCGAAGCACCAGCGCAACGGAGCCGAACACGGTGCCCGCAAATCCGACGAAGCCGTGGAATGGGTCGACCAAATTGCCATCGGTCGCCCGCAGAATCGCAGGCACGATCAGGACGATTCCCGCCGTTAACGCCAGCACGTAGATCCACAACATGGCTCTGAAGTTAGCACTCTGGTCGAGGAGGGCTAGGTTGCTCGTGATAGCCAAGTTTCACTGCGTCGATCACGGCACCGGCAACCTCGGCGGGCATCAGGCTTGTGGTGTCGATGACCGTGTTGGCAGACGCGAGTAACCAAGGTCGCGCCTCGAAATAGCGAGGTACATGGTCGTGGCGCCAGCCGCTCGGTCCCTTGGTTTCGTCGCCGTCGATCCGAGTGAGCAGCGAGTCTTCGCCGCAGTCGAGCACCACGTGGTGTAGATCCAAACCGAGCTGTTGCATCGAGTCTCGTATCTCGATCCAGTAGCTCTCAACGAGCACGGTCTGCGGCGCGATGATCGTTTGGTTGGTGAAGTCGCGCACGCTCTTGAGTGAAAGCGGCACCAGCTCTCGCCACGGACGCAGCTCCTGAAAGTCGGAAAATTGGACGTCCTCAAAGTTCGCACTGAGCATGTAGCCGACGTGTTCGGGATCAAAGACGCGGCAGTCGTCCAGCCGTTGTTCGAGTAGCGACGCAGTCGTCGACTTCCCTGCGCCGAAGGAGCCGTTGAGCCAAACAATCATGGCGCTGACCGTAGGTGAGTTGGCCTCGCAGCGTATGACGCCACACTAGGGAGCTCGCCCTACACATCACGGGTCGGCTAGGAAGGCAATCATGAGCAATGCCCGGCTGATCCTCACCTGTGGGTTGCCGGGCGCGGGCAAGACTACCTTGGCAAAGAAGCTCGCTGCGGAGCGCCATGCTCTCCGGCTGACCAAGGACGAGTGGTTATGGGCACTCGGGACGAGTCCATGGGACGACGAAGCCAACGACAAGATTGAGCAGCAGCTCTGGCAACTGGCTCTGAATGCGCTTCGGCTTGGCACGAGTGTGGTGCTCGACTTCGGTCTCTGGGCTCGGGCCGAACGCGACGAGATGCGTGAGGCTGCTCGCTGTCTGGGCGTCGGCGTTGAACTGCATTACCTGCACGTGCCAGTCGATGAGTTGTGGCGCCGCATCGACCAACGCAACGCATTGCCGCCGTGGCGAGACCAGCCGATCACACGAGCCCATTTGGACGAATGGCAAGGAACGTTTCAGGCGCCTGGCGCCGCAGAGCAACCCCTGTTCGACCTACCGCTCTAGCTTGGGAACCGCCGCCAGAATCTCATGAACACTTGCATCATGAGTGGCGAGGTCTTGGCTACGTGGCATCGTCGCGATTATCGAGTGGCCCTTGACGTCTTATACCTCGTGATGATCTCAGGTTCTCACGACATGCGGTCCTCTCTCTAGGTGCTCGCTCGGTGACACCATGGAGCCATGAACTCTGAAACTGACGTATGAGATAGCGTGCTCCTCGGGCTTGTTGTCGTGGTGGTGATCTTTGGGGTCGCTCTCGTCGTATTCGGAAAATTCCTCGGCGATGAGCTGTTTGGCGGTCTCGGCTATGGACCCGACGATGCGCAGGTGCCCGAGGGCGAAGCGCAATATGTGCAGTTCACCTACGGCGTGATGGGAGCGCTGATGGCCGGCTGGATGGTGACCCTTGGCGCCGTTGTGGTCGGGCCATTGCGACATCGTGAAGCGTGGGCTTGGTGGGCGATCGCCGGCGGCGTCGTCACATGGTTTGTGCTTGACAGCCTCGTCGCCGCCGGGGTCGTTCGACCTCCCACGAGCGGCACTCGTCGTCGATCTCGTTCCCGAATCACTCCGAAGGGTAATGTGAGCAACCTTGTTGCTGAGCAACGTCGGTGATCACCTACGTCGACACCTCGACCTTGATCAAACTCATCGTCGACGGAAGAGCTAGAGGGTTTGGCCGAGGTGTTCGAGCTGGTTGGCCCGTACTGATGCGCAACGGCGTGCTGACGCTCAGGCCCAGATTTATGCTGACGCGATCTCGAACCCGAACAAATCGGTTGGGTTCAATCTGACGCACATGGTGGTGTGGGACCACACCACCTACGAAGAGCAATGGCGCCGCTACGCCGGCGCCGCGCCCACGCCGTTCAACGTCGACACCATGCGCTGTGAAACAGCCGACGGTGTTCAGCTCGAGGTGAACGAAGCGTTCCTCGACTCGCTCATCAACGGTGTCCGCCGGGTCGTGTTCGACGCCAAAGGCGTCGTCATTGCTATGTCGGAGAAACGGTTTTTCACTGGTTTTGCCCGCACTACACTCAACATTTCACAGTCCGAGTGCGAATGGCCCGGCTGTCACGTGCCCGGCAGCCGCTGTCGGGAACATAGTTGGTAGTTCCCACACTCTCTGGAGTGTTCCTGCAGATCACACCGCACCAAAGGCCAGGGGTGGGCCAACCACCCAACAAAACGCTTGGATGTTCTGTCGCCGCCACAACCGGCTCAAAGAACGCGGCTACACCGTGTGGCGAGACCCCGAAACCGGAAACATCCGCATCAAAACCCCCACCGGATACGAAATCACCAAACCCGGCGACTAGCCCTAGCCCCCTAGCCCTAGGGCGTGGAGGCTATGGCGATGCGGTATCCGCCGTCGAACTCGTGCTGGTCCCGCAGGTGGCCGTGGCGGCGATCCCACTCGCCCGACTGGAGACCTGATCGCAGATGTTCGGTCCCTTGCTCTCGTTCGTCGTCGGGCAACAAGGCCAGCCACGACATGCCGGCGCCGAGGCTCTCGCAGACCCATTTCCTCTCTATCCGGCGTTGCGGGGTCAGTGCAGGCGGCGCTGGGTGCGAGGGCGTCGCGAGCCGTGTCGCTGCACGATCTGGTCGCTTATGGCTCGTGCCTTGTCGGTCTTGCGGATATCGGTGATCGTCTTTCGGGCAGCCCGAGTGGCCGTCGTGTGGTCAACGATCGGCAGCGGGTAGTCAAGACCGACTGTGCAACCGGCCTTGGTTTGCACATCCGAAGGCATAAGGCTCGGCTCGGCGATGTGCTCGTCGGGCACTGACGCCAGCTCGTGCACCCATCTGCGGATGAACACGCCGGTCGGGTCGTGGTCGTGCACTTGTTTGGTTGGCGAGTAGATGCGAAGTGCGTTGATCCCGGTGACTCCGGCCTGCATCTGGTGCTGGGGGTAGTGGATCCCCGGTTCGTAGTCGGTCCATTGGGTAGCAAGGAAGTGAGCGATTGGTCGCCAGTCGAGCCACAGGTGATACGAGGCAAAGGAGACGATCATTGCTCGCATTCGAAAGTTCAGCCACCCGGTTGCGACGGTGGCGCGTACACACGCGTCGACCATCGGGTAACCCGTCTGGCCAAGGCGGAAGGCATCGAGTCGCTCTGCGTCGACTGCACCTCCGCGGATTGACTCGAGCATGGGGTGCATTGCCTGCACCTCTAGCGATGGCTGGTCCTCGAGTTTCTGCGTAAAATGATCTCGCCAGTGAAGCCGTTTGTCGAAGGCCCGCAGCGATTTCAGCCACATGCCTCGGTCATCCATTGCCTTGACCTCGTCTATCCGGTCGAGCGTCGCTTGATGGACTTCGCGCCCCGAGAGCGTGCCGAAGGCGAGGTACGGGGACAACCGCGACGAGTGATCGAACGCAGTCACCGGGCTCGACATCGCAGTGGCGTATGGTTCGGCCCGCTCGCTCAGGAAATCCGCCAGCACCGCCAATCCCGTTGAGCGTCCGCCGCTCTGACGCTCGTTTGCTCCAGTGGGAACCAAACCGAGCTCTCGTGCGTTTCGCGGACCTTGTGCATCGATAGTTGTCGGCTCCAGCCGGTCGGGTGTCTCGCAAAGGGATTCGGTCATCACCGCCTTCCATCGCTTAGACCAACCATCGCGAGTTTGTTGGCGTCGAAATACTCCTCGGTCGAGGTGCTCCGTGAAGTCGATGCCGTGGGTGCTAGCCCACGCACGCACGTCGTTGTCACGGCTGAACCCCGCAAGGTCAGTCGTTTCTTGGTGCGACCAAAGCGACTCGATCCCGAACGAGCGGTGCAGCTCACCGAGCACGGAGACGACGTCGCCGTGGCGGTAGACGAGAGGCGTCCCAAGCGCACGCAGGTCAGCGTCGAGTTCAGATAAGCATTCGTTGAGGAAATCGACATGGCGGGCGTCGGTCGTTGGCTGGTCGAGCAGCGACGGTTCATAGATGTAGAGCGGAACGACCGGACCGCGCCGGGATGCCTCGAGAAGTGGAGCGTGATCGACAACTCGCAGATCCCGCTTGAACCACACCACGTTTATGGGTCGCACGACTGGTGTCACGTTAAGCAAGTACCCGGATTGCTCGGGTTTATAGCAAGCGAGCCCGTTGCCGTCGAGGCCAATAGAGCGAGCGCCCTTTCGCTACTGCAGCCGCGCCATCGAGTGCAAGCGAAGCCGGTCTACATGGTCCGAGTCCCGGAGATGTCGCCCTCGCTCAGCTTCCGCTTGCATCTTCGCTAGTTTCATATAACATGAAAGTTACTGACAGGGAGTCGGGGTAAACCCGACCCTGGCGAGACAGTAGTGGTTCGATCTAGTATCGAAACTCTCAGAGCAGGGACGAAATGACAGCACGGGGTACCAGCACGTGAGAAGCCGAGGCTTGGCCGCAGCGCGTGCATTGGGCGCGGTTGTGCTGTTGGTTGGGCTCGTGCTCGGCGTGCCGTACCTGCTGGTGAGCCTTGTCGGAAATCCGTTTCCGTCGTCGGTGCCAACGCTCGATGAAGTACGGATCTTACTGACGCAGAATGGTCAGGGCTTCACCAACTTTCTCATCGGTACTTTGGCCGTCATCATCTGGTTCATCTGGCTGCAACTCGTGGTTGCTCTGATCGTCGAGATCGTGGCAACGACCCGTCATTCCGAGACCAGGCGGCTGCCTACAGCCCCTGGTATTCAGCTGCTTGCAGCCCGTTTGGTAGCTGCGATCACGCTCGCAGCAACGCTGGCGGCGGCCCCTATTCTCGCTCCAGCTGCGGGCGCGTTGAATCTGGGCGACGCCCCGATGCCTCAAACATCGTCGCTTTCCATTGGCACCGACACCAGCTATGGACAATCGCTCACAATGAGTCGAGCGGGCCACCAGATCGCTGATCAGTTCGCCGGGCCGGTCGCTCAGGTGGACCCGGTCACTGTGTCCTCAAAGTCAGCGCCCGAACGTGCCGCTTCTGCTGAACTCGTCGTAACCGAGCGGGCCGAGCTGTGGGACTTGGCCGAGGCCGCCTACGGTGATGGGGTTTCTTGGAAATTGATTGCGCAGTCAAATGCCGGCCGCCACGACGCCGATGGCGTGCTTATCACCGACAAGACCGAGGTCGTTGCGGCTGGCACCGAATTGTTGATGCCCGACGTGATCGACCTTGGGCTGCTAAGTGCGTTCGGTGCAGCCGGTCACATTGCCCCTGCCGAGACGGCTCTGATGAACCTTGCGGCCGATGCTCGGTCGAACAGCGGCGGGTCAACCAGCTTCGAGACAGCGCACACCGTCGAACCCGGCGATTCGATGTGGTCTGTCGCCAAGGCCGAAATCGAGCAGCGGCTGCAGCGCACCGCAACCGATGCCGAGGTCGGCGAGCACTGGGTTCACGTGGTCGACGCCAATCGCAACGTCGCAAGCGGCGATGTCGATCTGATCTACCCCGGCGAGACCCTCCTCATGCCAGGAGGTGTGGCCGGCAACGACGCGGCACTTCAGGCGAGCGAGCCCGAAGCGGAACCTGACCTCGCGGAGACCACAGGCGAGTCACCATCGTTTGCTGACTCTTCAGTCATGATTCCCGATGGGCCAGCCGACAATCGAAACTCACCAGTCAGTGCCGACGCACAGAAGATCGAAGACGGTCTGGCAGAAGAGGGCCCGCCAGAAGGGCCGCCAGAAGTGTCGTCAGAAGACAGCAGCGTCGAGACGGTTGAGGTGCCACGCAGCGCCGGTGAGCCGGCGGGTTCGGTCTCAGGCTATGCGCTTGGGCTTGCGGGGCTAGGCGCCTCGATGTTGGCGGTTGGCGTTGTCGGGGCCATACACCGTCGCCGAGACTTCCAACGACGTACCCGCCCTCAGGGCGTTATCGCCCGTCAACCCTCGACCGAAGCTGCAGCGTTCGAGGCCGCGATGGTCCACGCATCTGAAGCCTTGCGCACAAGTCAGCAGGGCACGGGTTGGTCGATGCTCCCAGTCGAAGCAGTCAGTGCAATGCGAACTCAAGGCCCGCTTCGCATTCATGCCGAAGAGACCGGACGGCTTCACGCTGTTACTGTCGTCGATGACTCCGAACAGGGCGACGACTGGCAGGAGCGCCGCATTGAGATGGAGGAGACAGTCGATCGGGCTCGGCTTGCCCAACTGCTCGAACGGCCCATCGAGACGCTCGATGGGCCGAGCGCTGAGCCGGGCCTTGCGGTGGCACCGACGACTCTCGTCATCGGGACCGATGCTGCCAGCGGCGAGGCGGTGCTGCTTGATCTGGCCTCGGCCGGTCACGTCGGGCTTGCTGGTTGCGATGAAGACCTGAGGCGATTTGCTCGGACCGCGGTGCTCGACCTGGCCGTGTCTGACCGAGCCGACGACATCTACGTGCTCGCGATTGGCGTCGGTAATGAACTCTGCGATCTAGATCGAGTTCACAACGTCGAGACCTACGCCGACGCTGTTAGCCAGGCGGTGCGAACCGGTCACACAGTTGCTGACTCGACTACGCCTGTTGCGGTCATCTCGACCGTCGACGCGACCGTCGACCCGCTCAGCGTTGCTGCGCTACGAGATCTTGGAGCGGTCGTTGTTGCGCCCGGGCTCCAAGGTCCGGTCCGACTGCTCATCGAAGGCGACGTGGCGACCATGTTGCCGGGCGGCACAACCGTCACGCTTGCGGCATTGGACAACGACGACTATCGGTGCATGGCTGAGCTGGTCGATACCACGAGCTCGGCCGCGCTCGAGGTTGCCGATCCGTCCGTCGACGTCGCAGAGTCCATAGATATTGTTTCCTCGGTCGCATGTCCTGTCGAGGCGGGGCCCATCGAGGTCAAGGTTCTGGGCCCCGTCGAGGTTGCTGGCGCCGGGTCCTTCTCGTCGCTCAAGGCGGTCGACGTTGTTGCGTACTTGGCTTTTCATCGCCAGGGGGTCGATGCAGATCAGATCAAGACGTGGGTGTGGCCGACCTTTGACCCACCGACCGACAAAGCATTCGCCAACGTGTTGTCCCGAGCCCGCACCGGGCTCGGAAGCGATGGCGAAGGTTCGCCCTACCTGTCGCGCGCTGGCGCCGACAAGACCTACCGATTGTCCGACATCGTAACAACCGACTTCGACCGGTTCCGTGCCTTGGTAGCGCTGGCCGACGAAGCCGAAGAAAGAGCGCAGACGTTATCGCTGCTGAAGCGTGCGATCGAACTGATCCGTGGCGTACCGTTTACAGGCGGTTCTGCCAGCAGCTTTGCGTGGGCCGACCACTACGTGCGAGCTCACGTCGAATACACGATCGACGAAGCGGTTCATCGCTGCGCTGATCTAGCGCTTGAACTCGATGACCTCACTACCGCTCGGTGGGCAGCACTCAAAGGACACGAGTTGGTGCCGGGCTGCGAGCAGTGCTTCCGCCGTAGGTTCCTCGTCGCAAGCGCAGGTAACAATCGCAGTGAATTGCGGCGGGCGATGGCCGACCTCGAGCGCAGCGCATCGGTCGAACTCGGCGAGCCCGAGGCAGTCGATTGCATTAGCGGCGACTTGCTCGATCTATACCACGAACTCGATCAAGCGCTCGTTGGAGGTTCGCCATGAGCACCGACGGTCATCAGTACACGCTCGAGGACCTGGTTGGCGACGCTGTTTCGGCTGAGATCAACCGGCGCGAGGTTGGCAATCATGGACCGATGGACATCGACGACGAACGTCGCTTTGCGCGCTCCACGCTTCGAAAGGAGCTACGTCGACGTAACGAAGCGTCGATGACGGCCGGGCAAGAGCCAATGTCGGCCGATGTCGAGGAGCACGTGATCGAAGAGACGCTGAACGCCGTCTTTGGCTTCGGTGAGCTCGAACGGTGGTTGCAGGATCCAACAGTGCAAGACGTGCACATCAACGGGTTTGATCGGGTGTTCATCAAGACCCGCGACGGACAGCGCAAGCAGGTCTCACAGGTCGCCTCGTCCGACGCAGAGCTGCGGCGCCTCATCGCCGACTTTGCGCGCCGCATGGGCCGAGTCGAGCAGCGGTTCGACTATGCGAACCCAATCATCGACATGCAACTGCCGAATGGCGACCGCCTCAACGCAATGTTCAGTGTGTCGTCGCGACCGTCGATGTCGATTCGACGACACAACTTTGCAATCAGCTCTATCGACGAGTTGGTGGGGCTTGGAGTCATGGACGGGGTCGTCGCTCGCTTCTTGCGGGCCGCGGTGCGCTCCCGCCGCAACATCGTCGTGTCAGGCGGAACCGGCACCGGCAAAACCACGTTGCTCCGAGCGCTCATCAACGAAATCGATGCGAGTGAGCGCATCGTGACCGTCGAAGACAATCTCGAACTCGGCATCTCCCGGTTCGGCGACGCGCATCCCAATCTCGTCGAGTGCGAGGCTCGGGGTATCAATATCGAGGGCCTTGGGGGCATCTCGATGGCCGACCTTGTTGTCGCCTCACTTCGCATGGACCCCGATCGCATCATTGTCGGCGAGTGTCGCGGCGCCGAGACGGTCCCGATGCTGCTTGCCATGTCACAGGGCAACGAGGGATCGATGACGTCGATCCATGCCGATTCATCCAAGAACGTGTTCAATCGCATCATCACGTACGCCGCAACCCTTGCGCGCCCGCCGATCGAACCCAGTCACGCCACTCTGCTCATTCGCGATGCGGTTCACTTCGTCGTCCATCTCGGGTTTGCCAACGGGAGACGTGTCATCCAATCCATTCGCGAGGTCGATCCCACCAGTGAAGAGAACATGTTGTCGACCGAGGTGTTTCTGCCCGGCGGCGACGGCTCAGCAGTCCCTGGATTCGGGCTGTCTGGGCGGGCGCACATCGATGCGCTGTCGGTTCAAGGATTCGATCCTCGATGGGCAGCAGGGGACCGGACGATTTAATGGACGCATTGATAATGGCGGCGCTGGGAGCATTGGTCGGCGTTGGTTTGCTCGCCGTCATTTTCAGTCTCATGGGGGTCACACTTTTTCGTGGCTTCTCTCAAGCCGCGGAGTTGGCCCAGCACCAAAGCGAAAGGCTGGTGCTCTGGATATTTGGTGCCTTCGCAGTGGCCGCGGCCGTCTGGGGTTGGACAGGCTGGCCGGTCGGCGGCATGTGGGCCTTTCTCGGCATCATGTCGATCCCGCTGCTGAGGGGAACCGGGCCGAGCGCCGAAGATGAGATCGCCAAGGTCGAGGCGATCGCAACCTGGGCTGAGCAGATCCGAGACACCATGAACGCAGCCGCAGGGCTGCAGCAATCACTGATCGCCACGGCTGCGAACGGCCCGGCAGTCATCGAGCGTGAACTCAGGGTCTTTGCCCGTCGGGCGCCTCGTGGCAATTTGGCCGGAGCGCTGAGGCAACTCGGGCTCGACCTCGATCATCCGGCTGCCGACCTCGTTATTGCCGGGCTCGTCAGTGCCACCGAACTCGATGCCGGTCGGCTCGTGCCATTGCTGAATCGGCTGGCGAGTTCGATCCGCGACGAAGCACAGATGCGGGTCCGCATCGAAGTCAGCCGGGCGCGTGTCCGTACGTCGATGAAGATCGTGGGCTTCTTCGTGAGCGCGACCGTGGTGCTCATGGTGGTTGTCGGAAAGGATCTTCTCCGTGGGTACGGCTCGCTCGCAGGCCAGCTCTGGCTCACGCTTGTGGGCTTTGTGGTCGTTCTCGCCATTTGGTCTACCCGCAAACTTGCCGAAGTTCCCCAACCCGAACGCTTCGTGGCCCGACGGAGTGTCACGTGAGTTCGGTCGTCATGATGTTCCTTGGTGCCGGTTTCGGGATGGGTCTTTTGCTGCTGTACCAAGCGTTGCGGCCCACTAGTCAACCAATTGGCGACGTGTTCGATGCGATCACCTTCGAGGGCAAGAGTTATGTCTTTGATGAATCGGTCAGCACCCGCCGTTCGTTGCGGTCAGTGCTCTCATCGCTCGGGAGTTCGCTCGCTTTGGCGACAAACGACGAGACCCAATTGCGGAAGGACCTAGCGGTCACCGACTCGACGCTGGAGCAGCACGGGTTGGTCAAGGCATCGGCCCCGGCCTTCGCTCTCATCGGCGTGTACCTCTTGTGGATCTTGATGGCTGCGCTTGGGGTCGCCATCAATCCTCTGTGGGCAACCATTGTTGCCATCGCCAGCGCACTCGTTGCGTTCATCGTGCCCGACGCTCGGCTGCGGTCACGAGCGAAGCAGCGCCGGGTTGCGTTCCGGCATGCGCTCTCTGCGTATCTGGATCTGGTCACAATCATCATGTCTGGTGGCGGCGGTCTACTGACCGCATTGCAATCAGCGGCCGACGCAGGCGACGGGTGGGCTTTCTCAGAGATCCGGGGCGCACTGGACCGAGCGCGACTGTCGAATCGAACGCCGTGGTCCCAACTCGGTGTCTTGAGCGAACGTTTCGATATTCCGGAGTTGCGTGATCTCGTTGCAACGGCAGAACTTGCCGGCACCGAAGGTTCGCGAGTGACCGAATCTGTCGCCACGAAAAGCGACGTGCTTCGTGCCCGGCTTCAATCCGAAGTCGAGCGCATGTCCGAGGCGCTCACCGAGCAGATGCTGCTGCCGGTTGGTCTGCTGCTCGTCGCCTTCTTCTTGTTCTTGGGGTTTGCTGTGTTTCAGCAAATCGGCGCGAATACCCAAAATGACCTCGACGCGCAGGTCGTCGGCATGCTGAACTATCTCGCATTGCGAGGCGGGTGACGCGTGCTTATTACTGTCGTTCTCAACCCACCAAAGGGAAATAATCATGCAACAATTTGCGCTACGGACCTATGTCACCGGGGCCAATCGCCTCCGCGAGATCCGCACTCAGGATCGGGAACGAGGCTTGACCACGACCGAAGTCGCGGTACTGACCTTCATCCTGGTCTCAATTGCTGCCGCCATAGGCGTACTTATCTACAACTACGCCAAGAGCAGCGTCGACAACCTCGACGGCATCGACCCCAATCCAATCATTCCCGCCGAGAACCCGGCAAACTAGCGAATGACCGGGGGCTGCTGACCACCGAGTTGGCAATCCTGTTTCCGGTTGTTCTGGCGATCGTGCTCGCCATGTTTCAGACTGCGCTGTGGGCCCATGCCGGCTCGGTCGCGCAGGCAGCGGCCGAGCACGGTGCCGACGTTGCTGCCACATTCGGAGCCGACGACGCCCAAGGAACCGAGGCTGCCCACGACTATGCCGCGAACGCAGGGACTATTCGCGACGTCGTGGTTACGGCCAGTAATGCACCCAACAGCGAACTGGTCTCGGTCACCGTCACCGGTACCTACCCTTCGGTCTTTGGCTCGCTCAGCATCAGCTCGACCGCTACTGCTGTCCGAGAGCGAGTGAGCTCATGATCGAACGGCATGCACGAACGAGGTCGGATCGAGGCCTCATGACCACCGAGTTGGCGATCTTGATGCCGGTCATGTTGGTGATTTCGTTGGTCGCGGTGTTCGTGGTGAACGTGGAACGTCATGGAACCCGTGCCCAGCAAGCCGCCGACGCGGGTGCAAGAGCTGCATCGTTGCAGCGCTCGCCCCAAGAGGCTCGACAAGCAGCTCAGCAGGCAGCCGAAGCCGTTTGTCGCGGTCCGGTGGTCATCGACGACCCCATCGTGTTCGTAGAACCTGTCGCCGATACCTATACGCCGGGCAGCGTCCGAATTTCGCTGTCCTGTACCGAGTCATTTACCGGGTTCGAGCCGTTGGTGCAGAGTTCTAATCGCACCGAGTGGGGAGTCGCGGTCGCCACGATCGAGTACTGGCGTACCCCATGACGATCAGCCAAGCACAGCAAACGGACTGCGAGCGCGGTTCGATCACTGTCTTCTTTGTGGTCATTGCCATTGCGTTTTTTGCGGTTGTGTCGTTGGTCTCCGAAGGCAGCCGCCGCCTTGGCAATCTCAGTCGAGCCGAGGACATCGCGAGCGAAGCTGCTCGCGCAGCTGCGGCAACACTTGACCCCAACTCGGTATCTGGCGGGTCGTCGTTCATCGACCTGGTCGACGATCGGGCTCGCAAGCAGGCCGAGATGATCGTCGACGACATTCCTGACGCCGAGATCGAGCGTTTCGACATATCTCCGCAACGGGTTTTCGTAGTCGTGCGCGTACGCGGCACTTCGTTTGTTCCCGGCCTCAACATCGATGGCGTTGGCAGTCACGAGGCATTTGCCTTTGATCCGACTAGTTAGCAGCATGCAGCAAAGGCAGAAATCATGACGTCCACAGTATCTATGCCAACCGGCGCTGGCCCCGCAGGACCCAAGCGGCCCCAGCGCGGCATCCAACTGCCTCAACTTCTTTTGTCACTGCTGGTAGTTGCGGTATTTGCATTGCTGGCGGTCTGGTGGCAGGCCAGCTCTACGTCTCGCACCGCCGTGCTGGCTCTCGCCAACGATGTCACCGTGGGTGAACCTATTGCCCTGTCGGATCTAACCGAGGTGTATCTCAGTACCGATGTGCCGTCCAACGTTCAGAGCGCTGACGGACGGGGCGCCTTTGTCGGGGCCCTACCCGTGGCAGACCTGCCGGCCGGAACCCTGATCAACAGTGACATGTTCCTTGTTGGGTCGACCCTGGGCACAGGCGAAGCCTTCATTGGTCTCGTCCTCGACGGCACGCAGGCGCCGATCGGGCTCTCTGCCGGCGACCGGGTGCAGGTGATAAGTGTCGCCAACCGGGCGGCGCCGGAAACGCTGTCGCCCGACGCTCGCGTTGAGAACGCGACCTACAGCGCGAACTCGCTGTCTATTAGGCTGCGACTTGGCGTCGAAGCGGCCCAGCTCATTCAAGTCAATGCGCTGGGTGTCGTGTTGATCGAGGTCGACAACAGCGGCCCGGCATCGTGGGAATCCGAGGATCCCTCATGACATTCATCGTAGGCGCTTGCGCCCACGGTTCACCTGGAGTCTCGACTGCGCTCCAACTCGCTGCGTCGCTCTGGCCGAACCCTGATGCGGTGCCGGTGATCGTCGAAGCCGATGTGTCCGGAGGGGTGCTCGCAGCGCGTTATGAGCTGTCGCTCAGTCCGGGATTCGTGACGCTGGCCGAAAGCTTGCGCAAGTTCGAAGCGCCACCGATTCTGAGTCATGCCCAACGACTTCCATCGGGTGTGGCATGCGTGACGTTGTCGCCATCGGCCACAGCAGCCTCGGCCCAGCTACGTTCCGCCAGCCCATACCTCGGGCCGTACCTTGCACAGAGCGGCCACCCCGTCTTCCTCGATGCAGGGCTTGTCGTTCCTGGCGGAAAGGCCGTCGCAGCGCTCACGGCTGCCGACATGGTGTTGTGGTTCGTGCGACCTACCCGCGAAGAACTCCTCGTGCTCCGACATCGCCTGGCCGAATGCCCTCAGCCGGAGACGGTCGGCATCGTGTTGGTGGGAGAAACGCCGTACAACGCCGCGCAGGTCACCGAAGGACTTGGCGTCGAGGTGGTCCACGTGTTGCCGATCGACCGTCGGGGCGCAACTGCGACGATCCTGGGTGGCGACGACAGGTTTCTTCGTCGAAGTCCGCTGGCTCGATCCTGCTCGCGACTCGTGACTACGCTGCATCAGCGCCTGCGGCCTTCACCACCAAAGCCGCCGGCTGATATCGCTGAGTCCGATCTTGCTGAGCCCGATCTTGCTGGGCCCGATCTTGTCGGGCCCGATCTTGCTGGGCCCGATCTTGCTGAGCCCGATATCGCTGGGCCCGATATCGCTGGGCCCGATTTTGCTGAGCTTGATGTTTGGGAGCCAGCGGAAACATCGCGCATCGACAAGGCTGCCGAGAGCAAACCGTCCGAGATCGACGAGTTCGGCGATCCCGACCTCGTTGTGTGGGTAAATGAAGGGCAGACCTAGCATCACGGAAGGTACCCGCGGATAGTTGCCGCCGGATATGCGGGAGTAAGAGAGCTGTATCTACTGATGACATCATCGCTGGTCTCGATCGCCACGATCGCCCCCTGACGCAAGATTGCGATGTGTTCTAGTGGTATCGGGCCGATGCGGGCTAGGGCGGCACAGGGCACTGGATGCCGTAGCCTTTCTGCCAGGTGATCCCGGCGGGGTCAACCAAAGTGGTTGAGAGACAAGTGGTCGAGATGCAAGTGGTTGAGATGCGAGTGGTTGGGATGCACAGCGGCGGAGAGTTAGATGTCTAGACAAGTAGTTACCCCGCTGATGAGCGTGGTGGCGGTCCTGGCAGTAGCGGTGCTGCTGGCTGCTGGTTGCAGTGGGGGAGACGGTGGCCTCGCTGGCGGCGGCACCGTCGGCGATCCCGAAGCCAATGCGCCGATCACCCAGATCGACGAGGGCAGCGCCGGTGTGGCGGCTGGTCCAATCACCGGGCTGTTGACGGTGCAGCCGTCGTTTGGTTTTGGTCTGTTTGACATCGACCCCTCGACTGGTCAGGCAGCGGCGATACCCGGAATCGCAGCGGTCGAGACGGTGAATCGCGACTACGACGTTGTCGTGCGTAACGGGCGAGCATTTGCCATCGGCTCCAAGGTCCGCCCGGGCCAGACCTTCGCGTCAGACGAGAGCGTGGTCCGAGTTGATTATGCGACCGGCGAGGTCGTCCAGCTTGCGGCGTTGGGCTCCACCCAGGAGACCGACGAAAGCGAGAGTCGCACCCGCTACACGATCGAAGCTGTTACGGACGGTTCGGTGCTCGTCAAGGCCTCGGAGTTCGGTGCCGAGTCGGCCGTGTACAAGGTGTTCGACGCCGAGACCGGTGAACAGACCAGCACGTTCTTGACACCCAGGTACGAATTCGCGTCAGATGCCAGCACGTGTAGCGGGGGCATCGAAGGACTCGTGGGCCTGAGCGATGGTCGGGTCGCTGGCACCGCGCTCGGCTCGCCGTCGATCCTCGACCTGGCGACCGGTGAGATCGAGGTTTTGATCAACTGCGGTGAACCCGACCCGGAGCTGGCCGACTATGTGCCGCTCGGACAGGGCACCGACTTTATGGTCTTCAACGAAGGTCCAGCGCCGACCGAGGAAACGATTGCCACGCTGCTTGCAACCGATCTCGAACCGGAATGGGGATTCGTAGAGGGCGACGGCGACCTGTGGTGGATCAACTCGAGCAACCGCGTTGCCGATGACGTCCAAGCACTCGTTGGTGGCGTGGTTCGATTCAACCTCGACAGTGGGGCAGTCGAGGCGGTGTATCCGCTGGGACCGAACCTGGGCGAGTTCATCGACTGTGGCGCCGATAGTGACACGTGCTCGACGTCCAGGCTCGGCCAAGCCGAGCTGCGCTACATCGACGACCGCTTGGTCATGGTCGACATTCGCGAGAACGGACAGATTCTGATTCTGGATCCGGCAACCGGAGCGATCACCACCACGCCGCTCGAGCGTGGCGACGGTGTCGACTACACCGACGCCGAAATGCTTTACGGCAGTCCCGACGACATATGGCTCCAAGTGCGGCGCATGACCATCACCAAAGACGACGAAACCGGTCGAAGTGCCTCTGGGCCGATCTTCATCGAACGTCTCAACGTCGAATCCGGCACCGTCGACTTCTCGGCCGACGGCGAAGACCTGTTCCAGGGCTAAGTAGGTCAGCAATCCCGGCTGCATGCCCTGGGCTATGCCGCTCAGCTACATCTGATACGAGTACCAATCAGCGAGGCTGGCAGACCGACATCGATGTCGCAGGTTTTGGCGCGGCGCAGGCCCACCTGCCTACGACCATCAGTGTCGACCGCATCACTGAGCTGACAGCGACAAATGTTGGTCCCGTGGTGCTGCGCCAAGTCCGAGAGCTTATTGCCGACCTTCTTGAACTTTGAGTTAGAGGTTGATGTGTAACCGGCCGGGCGGCTTGCAGTTGCCGACGGCCTCTAGCCCTCGGCCGGGTCCTCGGATGGGGCGTCTTCGACTTCCGGGGTTAGACGGGCGTCTTCTAGCGGAAGACAGTCATAGAGGGTGCCGTTGCCGGTGTCGACGGCTTCGGTGTTCTCGGGGCAGTCTTCGGCGAAGCAGTAGTCGGTCAGGCCGTCGCTGTCATCGTCTATGGGCTCAGTTTCGAACGGACAGATAACTTCGAGCGGCAGACAGTCATCGGGCAGGCCGTCGTCGTTGGTGTCGACGAGGCCTTCGTCGTCGAGACACTCTGGCAGCGGCAGCGTCGAGTTGCCATCGCAGTCCCGGCCCTCTTCGGGCTGGTAGGTGGCGCCGACTGTGTCGGTCTCGACGCGCCCGTCGGCCCAGGTGCGAGTGCGCTCGGTGCGCACGCGTGTGCACTCGTTTTGCGGTTCGACCGTCTGATCGGTCTGGAGGCCGCTCACCGTTGCCGTCCCGAACAGTTTCACCGTGATCGAATCGTCGGTGTACTCGGTCCAGATCAGAACCGGGAAGTCGGTCGGGTTGCGAAGTTTCAAGTCCACGCTTGGCCAGTTGACCGTGGCCTCGCGACCAAAGGGGTATCGGTCGATGTAGATGCTGTGCGGCTGGTACTGCACAAAGTCGAGCCCGCCGAAGAACCCAGCATTGAACAATGTGGTCGCAAACTGGCTGACGCCGCCACCGACGTCTTCGTCGAACACGCCGTCGTAAATCACGCCTGCGGGCACGAAGCCCTTGGCCGCGGTGCGTTCGCCCACGTAGCCGTTGAGCGAGAACGTTTCGCCCGGCTCAATCACAGCACCTCGCACGATGTCGGCCATGCGTTGAATGTTGACTACACGGTCCTCGCCCGCAGGATGTTCGGTGGTGAACTCACCAACCAGCTCAGACACGCCCAGCTCTGCAAGCGGGGCAACGTCGTTGAACAAGAGCTCGAGTTCGATCGTGTTGGTGCCGCCAAGAACTACTTGCAGCACTCGGATGTTCTCTGCCGCGACGCAGCATTGCACCGCGTTTGCTTCGGGCAAACGAATTTGATCCCCCTCGACGATCAGCGCACGGGTGTCGATGTTTTCCTCGGCGATGCCTGCAGCAGCGTTGATCCATCGATACATCTGATCTGCGTCGAGGTTGGCTGCCGGTCGATCGTTGGTCAGGTCAAGTCGCACCCAGCTATTGAACTCGTCGCGACGGGCCCGGACCGTGGTGTCGTTGACCACGAACTCGACGCCACCCTCGGTGAACACGTTGATGCGATCAACCAGCGACTGGATGTCGACGTTGATCCCGGACTCGGTTGTCGTAACGCCATCGACGAAGATCTCTTGGCCCGCCTCGCTTGGCAGCGAACGGCCGAGATCATCAAGCAGCTGACGCACATCGAGAATGCTGCCGGGCGTGCCGGGCAATAGTTCAAGCCGCCCGCTTGCATCAAGCACGAGCGTTGGTTCGCCTGGCTGCACGCTGATCGTCTTCGACGCCGCGAACAAACCACCTTCGGCCGCGTTCGAATCCAGCTCGAGGACCGGGTCAACCGTCCGGCCTGCGAACAACGCTCGCAGCCATCCCAAGGGACGAACGGCGTTCGTCCCCTCGCGGCCTGCGGCCAGAAGGGCGGCCCGAGTCTTGGAACGATCGAGTTGCAGACCGAGCTCACCAGCCTCGATCTGATAGGCCGCTTCGGGAGTCACGATGTACACGTCGGATGCAGCGACGAGGTCATTGATTCGGTCGAACTCGCCGTCGAGTTCGTCGGCTGACATGCTGCCAACATCCACCTGGCCGAGGGTGACACCTCGCAGCACCTTGCCATCGTGGTTGCGAATATCGACGGTAGCTACTGCGTAGGTTGCAGCCAGCAGCAAGAGCGGGACAACCGCAAGCACGAGCCGGCGGCGTGTCCACTTCAGACTGCCGCGTTGGCGCGTCTGTTCAGCTGTCGATTGAGGACCCACGATCTGACGATGCTAATTCGCCAGCGACACCCATTGGCGTCAGAGCTCGTTATCTACCTGGTGGTCCAGATCGGTGAGTAGCTGAGTCATGGCGTCTTCGATGAGCTTGGCATTTTCGAGATCGTCGCTGCCATGCAGATCTACCGGGTCGCCGAGGACCATGGTGACGACGGGCCGGTTGCGCATTCTGAGCTTCGGCCACTTGCCCCGGGGCCACGCCCGGCCCGTGCGATGAAATGCAATTGGACGCACGATGGCGTTTGATTCACGGGCAAGTTCGGCGACACCGGCTCGAAACGTGCCCACCTGGGGAGTGCGTTCGCTGGGTTTGGTCAGACGTCCCTCGGGCATGATGCCAACCAGCTCGTGATTCTTCAGCGACGCAAGTGCTTCGGCAAACGCCTCGTCTTTCGTCTCGCTGTTGAGCGGAATACACCCCAGCCTGCGTAGCCAACGGCCCGCGATTCGAGGCTCAAAGTATCGAGCCTGCACCATCAGACGGCACGAAGTGTTGGCGCTGTGGCAGAACGCAGTGGATAGAAACACGTCGAGCAAGCTTTGATGATTGCCAGCAGCAATCGTGGGCCGGTCGGGGTCAACCTCGATGTGGTCAGGCAGCCGAACAATCGCAACTGCTTTCATCATCTGGACGATCAGACGGCCGTCTTTTTGCAGCTCGCGGGCGGCAGCGGTGGGTGTCGGTTGCATGTTGACAACGACGCTACAGCGTGGGTACATCCGCAACGGAACGGCGTCCCCGATAAATCGGAATCGCTCGGTTAGGGTCTCGACAATGCGTCTTGTCATTGCCCGCTGCACCGTCGATTACGACGGGCGCCTCACCGCCCACTTGCCCGAGGCCGTGCGGCTGATCATGGTCAAGGCTGATGGCTGCGTCGCCATTCACGCCGACGGCGGCGCTTACAAACCACTCAACTGGATGAACGCGCCGAACCGTCTCAGCTTCGACGACGAGGGCTGGACTGTGACCAGCCCCAAAGGCGAAACGCTGCGCATCACGATCCACGAGGTTCTCGCTGACAACGAACACGAACTGGGTGTTGACCCTGGCCTGCAGAAGGACGGCGTCGAGTCACATTTGCAGGAGCTGCTCGCTGCTTCACCTGAGACCATGGGCCAAGGCATGCGCTTGGTGCGCCGCGAGTTCCCGACAGATATCGGCCCCGTCGACCTGCTGCTTAAGGATGCCGACGGTGGGACCATCGCCGTCGAGATCAAACGCCGAGGCGAGATCGATGGCGTCGAACAGCTCACCCGCTACCTCGAGTTCCTGAATCGCGATCCGCAGCTTCGCCCAGTGCGCGGCATGTTTGTTGCCCAAGAGATCAAACCCCAGGCCAAGGTGCTGGCCACCGATCGCGAGATCCAATGGCAAGTCGTCGACTACGACGAACTCCGCGGCATCGAACCCAAAGAACCCCGCCTATTCTAAGAGTTTTACCGTGTTTCACCGCTCCGCTCGGGCCGACGTTCGCCGGACATGGTTCTGTCTGATCTGGTCGCCTCCTGCGTCGGCTCCGCCCGCTCGTCCCTCGCTCCTACCGTGTTTCACCGCTCCGCTCGGGCCGACGTTCGCCGGACATGGATCTGTCTGATCTGGTCGCCTGTGCCGCTGGCGGCTATCACCCCTCACCGCTTTCTGTTTGCTCTGGCTACTGCTGTCTCGTGGGCTTTGTGTTCGAGTTTGTTGTCGAGGGGGTCTAGCGGCACCGGCTGGCCGTAGCGGTGTTCGAGGGCCCAGCCCAGCACGAGATCGGCGAGCCATGGATTTTTCGGCAGCAGCGGGCCGTGCAGATAGGTGCCGATTGCGTGATTGCTGACTGCCCCTTCGGTGTGGTCCTCGCCGTTGTTGCCATTGCCGTTGACGATGCGCCCCAGTGGCACGCAGCCTGACCCGAGCCGGGTGCGGCCCACGTGGTTCTCATAGCCGACCACTCGCTGGGTCTCGCCTGACAAAGTCGCGTCAATGACGAGATCGCCAATCAGGCGGCTATCACCAGCTTCGGTGGTGAGATCCAGAACTCCAGCGCCATCAAGTTCGGTTCCGTCGGCGGTCACATAGCTGTGCCCTGCAAGCTGGATGCCACCACACACATAGAGCTGGGCCGCACCTGCCTCGGCTGCAGCGCACAGGGCGCTTCCGTGCCGAACGAGGTCGGTCGCAACCAGGTTTTGATCGCGGTCCTGTCCACCGCCCAAGTAATACAGATCGTGGGCATCAGTTTCGATCGTGTCGCCGAGTCCGACCTCGGTTATCTCAAGACCGATACCTCGCCATGCCAACCGTTGGCGGAACACCGCTATGTTGCCTCGGTCGGCGTAGATGTTCATCATGTCGGGGTACAGATGACACAAACGCACGGTGTGGGAACTCACGATTCCTCGCTCCAGTACTCGCCCGTGTGGCCCCGTTTGGTCAGCACCGAGCGCACGTCGAGCATGGCGGTGTAGGTCGGAAGCGTGTGCAGCGTGCCGTCGATCGGCACTGAGCTGAGTGCCGTATCAAGCGCTTTCGCCGGGTCGGGTTCGATGGTGACAACGTCCATATCAAAGCCGCCATAACGGAAGCGCAGCGCTAGGTCCCACGCACGGTCACCGCCAAGCGTGAGCGACGCAAGTCGTGGTTGCAGCGGCTCCCAGTCGACGTCCCAGATCCAGCTGATGTCCTGGCCATCGGCGGTGCGGTCGTTGAGCAGGATCAGCACATGGAGTTGCGACGGCTCGGTCAACACGGTGCGGACGTTCTGGTTTACCCCGGTCGGGTTCTTGGCCAACAAGAGCCGCACGGTCTTGTCGCGAACGGCGATGGTTTCGCCGCGACCAAACGCTGGAGCTGTTGCCCCGATGCGATCTGCCACCGCGTGAGGTTGCTGAGCGCGTCCAGTGCGCTGCGCCAGCGCCCACGACGCCGCGAAGGCGGCCACGATGTTGTACGCATTGTGTAGCCCCGGCAGGGGAGAGGTGATCGAAATTTCGGCAGCTGGGCTGGTGATGTCGGAGCCAGAAGCGTCGGGGTAGGCAACGGTCACGGTTTGACCTGCTGGTGCGAGTTCGATGACCGAGGCAGCAACCATTGGTTCGGGGCGGATCGCGTCGCCAGTCGGGCAGGTCCAGTGGCCGAGATGGCCAACAAGAACCGCACTGTGCTCCAGCTCGGTTCCGCACAGACGACAGGTGGTTGCATCCGCAGCGTGTTCCAGCGCCGAGATCGCATGGGTCGTGTCGTCGATCCCGAACCACACGACATTTTTGCGGCCTTGGCCGAGCGCTGCGATGTTGGGGTCATCGGCATTGAGCACCAACGCTGGTGGCTCGCTCTGGGCATCGAGGTCGTCGAGGATGCCCTTCCACAGATCGACCAACGTTTCGAGCTCTCCGTATCGGTCGAGCTGATCTCGAAATAGGTTCATCAACACGACCACGGCCGGGCGACCAGCTCGGGCAACGGCCCCCAGCGCTGCTTCGTCGACCTCGAACAGACCTAGATCGGCATCGCCAGCTTTGAGTAAAGCCGTTGCGACGCCGCGTTCGAGGTTCGAGCCCTCGGCGTTCGTGACGAGCCGGTAGCCAGCGGCGGGCAAAGCCGCTCCGAGAAGTCGAGTCGTTGTTGTTTTGCCGTTGGTGGCAGAAACCAAGACGGTGCCATGGCTCAAATCCGCGCTGAGTTCCGCGACCGCCTTGGGCCTCAGTTTCAACATCACCACACCTGGCAATGTCGTGCCGCCACCGCGCCCGAGTTTGCGGCTCAGCCAGCCCGCGCCAAGCGCGATGTATCGGGCCAGCTTCTTCATTCCCGGCAGCGTAGACCGACACAACCGACCCAGCCGGTCTCCCCAGTCCATCTCCCCAACGTTTCTGTCGATTCTGATCTGAGATGAGGACCGAAATCGACAGCAAGCTCTCAGCGGGTGAGTGGTTTGTACTTGATGCGGGTTGGTTGGTCGGCAGCGGCGCCTAGCTCTTTGCGACGGAACGCTTCGTAGTCGCTGAAGTTGCCTTCGAACCAACGCACTTGCGAGTCGCCTTCGAACGCCAGGGTGTGGGTTGCGATGCGGTCCAGGAACCAGCGATCGTGACTGATGATCACTGCGCAACCGGCGTAATGTTCGAGCGCATTCTCGAGTGACCGCAGCGTCTCGATGTCGAGATCGTTTGTCGGCTCGTCGAGCAGCAGCACGTTGGCGCCGCTACGCAGGACCTTGGCCAAGTGCACTCGGTTCCGCTCACCACCGGAGAGGTGCCCTACAAGTTTCTGCTGGTCTGGACCCTTGAAGTTGAACGATGCAACATAGGCCCTCGCGTTGATCTCGCGACCGCCGAGTTCGATGACGTCTTGACCGTCGCAGATCTCGGCGTAGACCGTCGCATCAGCATCGAGTGCGTCGCGGCTTTGGTCGACATAGCCCAGCTCGACGGTCTCGCCGACCCGCAACTTGCCATCGTCGGGTTCTTCGGTGCCGGTGATCATGCGGAACAAGGTGGTCTTGCCCGCACCGTTGGCGCCGATCACACCAACAATGCCCGCGGGCGGAAGCGTGAAGGTCAGATCGTCGATCAGCAGCTTGTCGCCAAACCCCTTGCTCAGGTCGTTGGCCTCGATGACGACGTCGCCCAAGCGCTTGTTTGCGGGTATCTCGATCTCGAGTTTCTCGTCGCGCATGGTGGCCTCTTTGGCCTCTTTGACAAGCTTGTCGTAGTTCATCAGTCGGGCCTTGCCCTTTGACTGACGAGCCTTGGGTGCCATGCGGATCCACTCAAGCTCGGTTTTCAAGCTCTTCTTGCGAGACACATTGCGGCGTTCTTCTTGGGCCAGGCGTTCGGTCTTGGCTTCGAGCCATGCCGAGTAGTTGCCCTCGAACGGAATGCCCTTGCCGTAGTCGAGTTCGAGGATCCAGCCGGCAACATTGTCGAGGAAGTAACGATCGTGCGTTACCGCAATGACGGTGCCGGCGTAGTCGGCCAGGTGGCGTTCGAGCCAAGCAACCGACTCGGCGTCGAGGTGGTTCGTAGGCTCATCGAGCAGCAACAGGTCGGGCTTCGAAAGCAGCAAGCGGGCGAGCGCAACCCGTCGTTTCTCACCACCAGACAGCGTGGTGACCTCGGACTCAGCCGGAGGAGTGCGTAGCGCGTCCATGGCGATCTCGATGGTGCGCTTGACGTCCCAGCCTTCTTTGGCGTCGAGCTGCTTTTCGATCTCGGCCTGGCGGCTACCAAGCTTGTCGTAGTCGGCTTCGGGGTCGGCCCATCCGGCTAGGACCTCGTCGTACTCTTTGAGCAGTTCGGCAATATCGCCGATGCCGTCGAGGATGTTGTCGTAGACGTTCTTGGTCTCATCGAGCTGGGGCTCTTGCATCAACATGCCGACGGTGTTACCCGGTGTCAGTCGAAGCTCACCGTTGAAGTCCTTGTCGACCCCAGCCATGATCTTGAGCAGCGTGGACTTGCCGGCACCGTTCGGTCCCAGCACGCCGATCTTGGCGCCGTGCATGAACGACAGAGTGATGTTCTTGATGAGGTCTCGGTCAGGTGGAATGAACTTCCCGACCTTGTGCATTGTCATGATGTAATCAGCCATCGCCAGTGAGCCTAACTGGGGTGAGGTGCGTTCTGGGTACTAGATTCACGGCGTGATTGAAGCAGTTCTGTTTGATTTCGGTGGAGTCATCACCACCAGCCCGTTCGACAACTTTGCGCTACTCGAAGAACGTCGCGGCGTTCCCGCCGACACCATCCGCAAGATCAACTCGACCAACCCCGACACCAATGCGTGGGCGCAGTATGAGCGCAACGATGTCGACGTCGCTGGCTTCAGCGCACTGTTCGAAGCCGAGGCCCAGGCGTTGGGTTATCAAATCCCTGGCCAAGAAGTGCTCGATTGTCTTCAGACCGAGATCCGGCCGTTCATGGTCGATGCTGTGCGCAAGGTCTCCAAGCAGTTCCGAACCGCCATGCTGACCAACAACTTCAGTGCTGGCGACGATCCTGGAAGCGGCTCCCACGGCGATACCAAAGCACTGTTCGAGGTCATCATCGAGTCATCCAAAGCTGGCGTGCGCAAGCCAACGCCACGATTTTATGAACTTGCGTGCGAAGCGCTCGACGTCGAACCCGCAGCGTGCGTCTTCCTCGATGATCTAGGTATCAACCTCAAACCAGCCCGAGCCATGGGCATGACAACCATAAAAGTTGTAGATCCCCATGTCGCTCTGGCTGAACTCAGCGAAATCCTGCGCATCGATTTCTAGGGCGGCCAGCTCCTACTCACGGCCTGCGAAACGTTTGGCGATGAGTTCGCGGCGTTCTTGGAGTTCGCGATAGGTGAACTCGTCGCTGGCTGGGTCGACACCGAACTGGCCTTTCATGGCCGACAGGTCGACCATGAAGTCGTCGGTCTTGATGCCGATGTCGGCGGCAAGTTGGTTTCCGTGGCGCTTCAGGAACCACATTGCGATGTGTTGCACTTCTTCGAAGATGTCGATGTCGGGCGTGAGCGTTGCAATGGCGCCCTCGAGAAACACCATGTTCTTGGCGAATAACATGAGTTCACGTGGCATGCGGGCGCCGTAGCCAAGCATGGCCTTGACGAGTCGATTTACTTCTTCGACGAGTTCGGTTTGTGAGAGCTGCAATGGATCCACACCGGAGCCATCGAGGCCGAGTTCGATGATCACTTGGTCGATGTCCACGTCGTCGGGCAGCGCTCCCAGATCCCGAATCGCTTCGACCTGACCGGTCACGTTGCTCGACATCGACGACATCATCAGCTTGAGAAATGCGATGCGCTTCGGTTCGGTCAAACGTCCGACGATGCCGTAATCGAGTAGAGCCGTCTTGCCATCGGGCCGCACGAAGAGATTGCCGCCGTGCAGGTCGCCGTGGAAGATGCCATTGACCATCGCGCCTTCGAGGAAGCCAACCATGCCGGTGCGCACGATCTCGTGCGGGTCGATGTTCTCGGCCTTGAGGCGATCGACGTCGTCGAACTGAAACCCGTCGAGCCGTTCCATCACGAGCACACGCTTCGTCACCAGTTTGGGATGTGGGCGGGGCACGACATAGCCGTCTTGGTTCAGCGCCGTGAGCGAGCGGGCGACATCGAGCATGTTTCCGGCTTCGAGGCGAAAGTCGAGTTCTTCGACGATTGACTGCGCGAACACCTCGACGAGCGCCGGTGGGTTCGCCAGCGCCGATACTGGGATGCGGCCGACAAGAAACGGCGCCAGCCAGGCGGATGCGGCAATGTCGGCATGGACCAGCTCGGTGATGAGCGGCCGCTGCACTTTGACCACGACCTCGGTCGGCGTTCCATCGATCATGATTTCGGCGCGATGCACCTGGGCGATGCTGGCTGCGGCAAGAGGTTCCTTGTCGAAGCTGATGAATGTCTGGTGGAGCTTGGCGCCAAGATCCTCTTCGACAATCTGCTTGACGGCCGAGAACGGTTCGGCGGGAACCTGGTCGCGACATTTGCGGAACTCGGTCACAAGTTCTTCGGGGAACACGCCCTCGCCCGACGAGATGATCTGCGCGAGCTTGATGTAGGTAGACCCGAGCGCCTCGGAGGCTTCGCGCAAGCGGAGGGACAATTCCTGTTTCGACGCACTGCCCTCGAGGCCACGAAACTTCGCTACGCGCCAGCGGCCGATCGCCCATGCGAAGCGGCCAAGAATGGAAACGACCCGGCGCCCCGGCGGCAAGAGACGCTTTCGGGTCAGCTCTGGAACCTTGGCCCGAACCTGCTCTCGACGCGCATCGAGCCCTGGCAACCAGGAGATCGCATCGAGGTCGAGATTCCAAGGCCCAAACTCGGTAAAGGCCCCAAACTCTGTATCGCTAGCTGCAGATGTAAGTGAATCCGTCACGCAACTTCACCATGCCACGGTTTGACCACAAACCAGAGGCCGGACGCGCCGGATTCTCGTCACACGCGTCAGCAGCGCCGGCTCGAGCGGAGCGGTGCCACGCGACCTCTACCCGAAGTCGAGCACTCGTTGCAGGAGTTCGGCTTGTTCTTGGGCGTGGATGCTGGCGCTGCCGGTGGCGGGGGAGCCTGATTCGGGTCGGCTGATGCGGGTGATGCGGTAGTCGTCGCCGTGCTTTTCGTAGAGCCGGCCTTTGACGAAGTTCCATGCACCCATGTTCTCCGGCTCTTCTTGAAGCCAGATCAGGTCATGTGCGTTGGGGTAACGGCGCAGCGTGTTGGCGAGTGCGTTGGCTGGCCACGGGTAGAGCTGCTCGGCTCGCAGTACTGCGATAGGTGCCTCGGCGTTGTCGCGAGCTTCGATCATGTCGTGGCTGACTTTGCCAGTGCAGATCACGACATGTTTCACGGCCGCTGCGGCCGCGTCGTCGACGAAGGGATCATCGAGCAGCTCTTGGAACGTACCGTCGGTGAGTTCTTCGATGCGCGAGTGGGCTGGCTTGGCTCGCAGCAGCGATTTGGGCGTGAAGATGAACAGCGGCTTGCGCACGTTGCGATGCATCTGACGCCGAAGCAGGTGGAAGTACTGCGCCGCCGTGCTGGCGTTGGCGACCTGCACGTTGTCTTCGGCACATGCCAGCAGCACGCGCTCCATGCGGGCCGATGAGTGTTCAGGGCCTTGACCTTCGAGGCCGTGGGGCAACAGCAGCACCAGGCCGCTGTGTTGTTTCCACTTGTCTTCGCCGCTCACGATGAACTGGTCGATGACGATCTGGGCGCCGTTGACAAAGTCGCCAAACTGGGCTTCCCACATGACGAGCGCGGCCGGGTTCACGATCGAGTAGCCGTACTCGAAGCCAAGCGCCGCGTATTCGCTTAGCATCGAGTCGAAGACAGAGAACTGTGCTGTCACCAAACGGACATCGTCGAGCGGACGGTATTCGTCGCCGGTGTTGTAGTCGACCAAGGTCGAGTGGCGATGTGAGAAGGTGCCGCGGCGGCTGTCTTGTCCGGTGAGGCGAACCGATGTGCCTTCGGCCAGCAGGGAACCCATAGCCATAGCCTCGGCGATCGCCCAATCGACCATGCCTGACTCGAAGAGCTCATCGCGCCGTTCGAACTGGCGGTGCAGTTTGGGGTGCAGCGTGAAACCCTCGGGGCGTCGCTGAAGCGCGCTGTAGATCGCGTCGACTGTTTTGCGGGTGATTGCGGTGTCGACGTGGGGCAGTACACCAACCGCTTGGGGCGGGGCGGCAGCCTTGAGATCTTTCGGTGGGGCAGCATCGCGGGTTGCGTCGAGTGCGGCTTGGAGCCGGGAATCGAAATCTTCGCGGGCTGCCTGTTCTTGGGCGGCGTCGACATCGCCGCGATCAACGAGCATCTCAAGGTACTTGTTGCGCACCGACGGAAGCTCGTCGATAACTCGGTACATAAGCGGTTGGGTGTAGCTCGGGTCGTCGCCTTCGTTGTGGCCCCGACGGCGGTAGCACCACAAATCGATGACAACATCTTTGTCGAACTTTTGGCGGTACTCGAAGGCAAGGTGTGCAGCCCAGACACAGGCTTCGGGATCGTCGCCGTTGACATGGAAGATCGGCGCCTGCACCATCCGGGCAACGTCGGTCGGATAGGTCGAAGACCGTTGCGCCTCGGCGGTGGTCGTGAATCCAACCTGGTTGTTGACCACCAGATGCACGGTGCCGCCGATGGCGAAACCTTCGATCTGGCTCATACTGAGCGTTTCACTCACCACGCCTTGGCCAGCGAATGCGGCATCGCCGTGTATGAGCAGCGGCAAGATCGGATTCTCGTCGGTGTCTTCGCTGTTGGGAAACAGATCACTCTTGGCGCGAGCCATGCCCTCGACCACCGGATTGACGGCTTCGAGGTGCGACGGGTTGGCGGCCAAACGAATCGGGATGTCGTTGCCATGGCGCGACGTGAAGACATCTTCCATGCCCAAGTGGTATTTGACGTCGCCGCTGCCCTGAACGGCACCTTCTTCAACGCCGACTTCGAACTCTCGAAACAAGCGCTCGTAGGTCTTGCCCACGATATTGACCAACACGTTGAGGCGGCCGCGGTGCGCCATGCCGACAATGACTTCGCCCAGACCGGCGTCGGCTGCGTCGCTGACGATCGCGTCGAGAATCGGAATAGCGCTCTCGCCACCCTCGATGCCGAAACGCTTGGTGCCGGGGTACTTGCGGTCGAGGAAACTTTCAAGGGCTTCGGCCGCATTGAGTCGACCCAGGATGTGGCGCTGCTCGGCAGCGTCGGGGGTACGGTCGACGCCCTCGACAGCCCGCTGAATCCAGCGCTTCTCTTCGGCGTTCTGGATGTGCATGTAGTCGATGCCCACCGTGCGGCAGTAGGCGTCGCGCATCTCGCCTAGGATCTCGCGCAGAATCATTTTGCGGGGCTCGGCTTTGCCCGCATTGGCGTAGTCGGTGTGCAGGAACTCTCGGTCGAGGTCCCAGACCGTCAGGCCGTAGGTTTCAGGGTCGATGTCGATGTCGACGTAGCTCTCTCGCAATCCGAGCGGATCGAGGTTGGCGATGAGGTGACCGCGCACTCGATGCATGTTCACACACTGGTTGACGGCGATCTGCTTGGTGGCGGTTTCGTCTTTGGTGCTGGTGGAGCGGTCGGGGTTGAAGTTGATCGGTTGATAGGGGACGCCGACCGATTCGAAGATCTCTTCGTAAAAAGCGTGTCCGCCGATCAACAGTTCGTGGATTGCTTTCAGGAATTCGCCGGACTCGGCGCCCTGGATGATGCGGTGGTCATAGGTGCTGGTGATCGTGACGACCTTGGAAATGCCGAGATCGGCGACTGTGCGCGGATCCGCCGCTTGCCACGCCGCGGGCAGCGCAATTGAACCAACGCCGACGATGACGCCTTGGCTCGGCATCAGCCGCGGCACCGACTGCACCGTGCCGATGCCGCCCGGATTGGTGAGCGACACAGTCGTGCCGCCGAAGTCGTCGAGGGTGAGCTTGTTGATGCGAGCTCGAGCAATGAGATCGTCGTACTTGTCGACGAAGCCCATGAAGTCGGTGCCGGCAGCGTCCCGCAGGGTGGGCACCAACAAGGTGCGGCTTCCATCAGACTTGGTGACGTCGACCGCCACGCCAAGGCCGATTTCTTCGTGGCGGTGGATGCGGGGTTTGCCGTCGGGGCCCTCGATGTAGGTCGAGTTCATGTTCGGGACATGGTCGGCGATGGCCCGAATGGCTGCCCATGCAATGAGGTGGGTGAAGCTGGTCTTGCCCTGGCGGCTGCGCTTCATGTAGCCGTTGACGACACGGCGATTCGACTCGAGCATTTTGGCGGGGATATCGCGGAAGCTGGTCGCGGTGGGAACACCCAGGCTTGCTTCCATGTTCTCGACAATGCGTGCCGATGCGCCGCGCAGCGGCTCGCCCGCGGGCTCCTCAGTCTCGGCGAGCTCGTCAGCAGCGGCTTCGGGGGCTGGGGCAGGTGTTGCCGCGGCTGGAGCGCCCGTTGCGCCGTTCGTCGCAGCGGGCACGGGTGCAGGCGCCGGGGCCTGTGTGGGCGCGGCGGACACGGGTGCAGGCGCCGGGGCCTGTGTGGGCGCGGCGGAAGCTGGTGCGGCAGGAGCTTGTGCAGCAGCGGCTGGCGCAGTTGCAGGAGCAGCAGCGCCGTTTCCAGTGGCGAAGAAGCTGAGCGAGTCGTCGTCGAGGCGATCTGGCTCCTGCTCGAATTGCGAGCGCATCTCTTCGAGCAGCCACGCGTTCGGGCCGGGGTGGCGTTCAGAATCGCCAGGCGTGGCGGTATCAGTCATTCAAAGAGTCTACGGGACCAGCGCTACCCCTGTTGCCTGGTTCGCAAGTGCGGCTCGTAAGGAGCGAAGGTACCGAGTGCGGTGCACGCAACTATCTGTTGCGTTCCTCGCGTTGTCAAACGACCAGTACCGTCGAGATCCTTGCTGCTCGATCTGGGCCGCAAGAGCCAGAAGCGTGCTCTTGCATGAAACTCTGCGGTCCTACTCATTGCAGCCTGGTCGGAGCGTGGTAGGTCGGTACGAGTAGTCGACCATCTCAGCAGCACACGGTCAATCAGCGGGGTTCATCACTGGGACGCTGAGCGCGGTATCGGGTCCGGTGTCTATCCTCACCAGCATGCGAATCGCTAGCTGGAATGTCAACTCGCTCAATGCGAGGATGCCTCGGGTCGGGGAATGGCTTGAACGGATGCAGCCCGACGTGGTGTGCATCCAAGAAACCAAGCTGGCCGCAGACGCGTTCCCGACTGCTGAGTTCGAAGCAATGGGCTACGAGTCAGCCCATCACGGCCTGAACCAATGGAATGGTGTGGCCATTCTGAGCAAGGTTGGCCTCGACAATGTGGTCAACGACTTTGCCGACGGAGGCGATCCCGATGTCGACGCCCGGGTGATCTGGGCGCACTGCGGCGGCGTCGACGTGGCATCGGTCTACGTTCCGAACGGCCGCGAAGTCGACCATGAGCACTATCACTACAAGCTGGCCTGGCTGGGTCGACTGCGCTCGCACTTAGGCCAAAACTTCGACCCGAACAAACCGGTCGCGGTGCTGGGCGATTTCAACATTGCGCCGACCGACGACGACGTGTGGGACACCAAGGCCTTTGCCGGAAAAACCCACGTGACCAAGCCCGAGCGAGATGCGCTGGCCAATATCACCGAATGGGGATTGGCCGACACTTTCCGGCACGTGTATCCCGACCATCCGGGACTGTTCAGTTACTACGACTACACGGCCGGGCGCTTCCACAAACGTCAGGGCATCCGCATCGACCTGATTTTGGCCAGTGAACCGCTACTGAAGACGGTCACCGGCGCGTTGGTCGATCGCAACGGCCGCAAAGCCTGGGACGGCAACAAACCAAGCGATCACGTCCCGCTCTACGCCGACTTCGCTATCTAGCTCTCTGCTAACCGGCACTGAGGCACGGGTTGATGGTGCGGAACAGTGTTTGTTCTTCGGGCAGCTCGCCGTCGATCGTGGCTTGCACCAGCAGCGGTCGCCCGGCCTCGTTGATACATGCATGTGTCGATTCGGGCAGCTCAAAGCCGAACTCGGCCAGCGCATCGCTGAGCGAGACACAGTCGCCCACCAGCTCACCAATGGGCAGGCGTTCTTGTTCGGTCGAGTCGGCCACCGTGAACAAAAGCAGCGACCGCACTGCATCGGGCGTTGAGAGTCCCTCGGCCAAGCACGCAAGTCCGTCGGCGCCCACGAGCCCACCAAAGTTGTCTGCGATCAGCCCAGTCATGAGCTGGCCAATCCGCTCGGGGTCGGCGCAACCGAACAACGCTTCGACCGTTGCATCGATCTCTTCGCGACCCGGCAATTGCTCGACCGAGACCCCGGCGTCGACCAGGCAGGCTTCGATGTCCGGCGGCAGCTCGAGGCTCACGTCGCCAATTGCAGGCCCTTCGCCCGACTCGTTGTCGACCTCGGCTTCGGCCACTGCGTTGTTGTCGACAAGACGGGTCGAGACGGTGGCGAAACACATTTCGTCGTTCGTGCCATCGGCCCACAGGACATAGGCCGGCTCAAGATCCGGAGCGCGGCGGGCACGGTCCCAAGCGCACTCCAGCAAGATCGAGTCGCCCGGTCCGAGGACGACCGACTCGGCGGGGTAGTAGTTGTACTGCCAGTCGAAGTCCCAGTCAGGAATGTCGAGCAATATCTGCTCGTCGGCAGTGCCAGCGTTCAAGGTCATGCGGACCGATTTGCCGATCTCGTGTTGATGGCCAAACACCGAGACGATCTCGCCGTAGTTCCGTACCGGAATCTTGCAGCTCGATGAGGCGATGCCGGTAGTCATGTCGGCGAAGTCTTCGGGAGTCACGCCACAGACGCGATTGATGCCGTCGGCTAGTACCCCTTCGATGCCGTACTTCTCGTAGGCGGCTGCCAGGGCGGCGCTGCGATCGCAGAGCGGACCGGACTCGTCGGCTGAGCACGGGATCTCGGCTGGGCCGATGAACTCATCGAACTCGATCTCATCGAGGTCTTGCCCGTCGGCCCAATCGAGCCGGATGGTCGAGGCATCCTCGGGAGCGTCGTCGGTGTCGAAGTGATAATGGATCTGCAGCACAATGAAGTCGCCCGGCTCAGCAACCATGCCGGAACCGTCGGGAAACTGTGTTGGCAGCTGCCCTGGAGCCCAGCCAAGGAAGAGCGAATCGCCGTCGAGGCCAGATCCGCCGTAGCACTGCCACCCGCCGAGGTCGTCTTCGGCGGCCAGCAGCTCAGCGTCGGAGCGGGCCGAGGCGGGTGCGAGATAGCCAATGGCGTGGTGCACGATCTGGGTCTGGTCGGGCACGAACTCGAAGCCTTGCAGCCAGCGTGGCTCATCGAGATCGAGTTCATAGATCAGACAGCGGTAGTCGTCGGCGACCTCGGTCGACCCTTGAAATGTCTCGGCCGGGCTGAGCTCGACGTCGGCGTCGAGCGCAACGACACCGTCGGGCGAGACAATCTCGAGCGAATCTTCGACATCGAGAGGAGCGCCGGCTTCGGACCATTGTTTGATCGCTTCGATCTGGTCAGGACGCAAGCTGCGGTTGTCGTGGAACAGCAGTGATAGATCACTGGCTGGCCACGGCGGCATGTAACCAGTGCTTACGACGCCTGCGATCCAGGTGTGGGTGTCGACCAAGTCGACCGCCTGGTCGAGCCGCCAGTGAGGTGAACCAGGGCCGCCTGCGTTATGGCAACTTGCGCAGCTCTCGGCGAAGATCGGCGCGATCGAGCGAGAAAAGTCGTCGTCGAACACGACTGGTTCGAATGCAGGCTCGACAGCCGGGGGTGTTGAGACGGGCTCGGAGGTCGCAACTGGGGTTGGCTGTTCAGTAGTCGCCACTGGGGTTGGCGGCTCGGCGGTCGGCGATGGCTCGGTGGTCGCTTCTGGGGTTGTAGGCACCTGGGTGGCCGCAGGTGGCACCGCCCCTGCCGTAGCGGCGCTGTCTGCTTCGGATCCGCCGCAGCCTGCTGCAGCGCCGAGCGCCAGCAAGACGACGAATAGGAACCACGCACGGCGAGACACCCCATGATTCTAGATGAGCCAAACTGGAGCCAGCGCTCGCCTCTAGCGAGTATTGATGAGTTCGAGAAGTTCGCTTCCGTACCGCTCGGCTTTGGCCGGACCAATACCCGATACCTGGAGCAATTCGTCTTGGCTCGTGGGGTGCTGGGCTGCGATTGCGGCCAGCGTGCGATTGTTGAAAACGATGTAGGCCGGAACACCTTGTTGCTTTGCGGTCTTTGAACGCCATTGCTTGAGTTCGAGGTACAGCGGTGACTCGGGCTCGGAGTCTTCGTAGTCGGAGCGGATCGCGCTCAGGTGGCGTTTGCCCCGCTGCTGGCCCGTTTCGTTGTCTTGCAGTCTGAGGACCGGCTCGGCCAAGTCGGTGCCATCGACGTGGTCGAGGTACGGCGACCGCTGTCGCTTGGCGACACGTTCGCCAAAGGTGCGCTTGCCCGCCCATGTGATCAGTACTTTGTCGCGGGCACGGGTCAGCCCGACATGCAACAGCCGCCGTTCTTCGCTGAGCGCAGCTGGTCCGTTGGCCTGGGCAATCGGCACATAACCAGACTCGATACCGGCCAGGTGCACGATGTCCCATTCGAGACCCTTGGCCGCATGAAACGTCAAAACATCGACGGCGTTGGCTCCCACATCGAGGCCCTCTCGCGCCGCCGATGCTCGAAGCCAGTTTGCGAAGTCGTGGCCATTGGCCGTCGGGAACGACGATGCGTGGTCGACGACCAGCTGCAGCACGGCCTCTCGGTTGCGCTGGCGCTCGCCCTCGGCCGCAGTCTCGGCACCCTCTTCTTCGGCCGCAGTCTCGCCAATCGCGGCGCGAAGGTCCGGAATGACCGATGAAAGCTCGCCCTGAGAGTCTCGCAGTAGGCGAAGCAGCGCCTTGATCTCGGGCTGGTCGATGAGCGACGAGCGGCCGCGCACCCGATGAGGAATCTGCGCTCGCTCAAACGCGCTGGCTATCAGCGTCACCTGGGCATTCGTTCGCACCAGCACCGCTTGCTGGGACCACGAGATGCCCGGCCCTGCATGATCGCGCACGGCTCGGGCAACCGTGATTGCTTCGCTCGCATCGTCTTCGCAGACGGTGATCGCAGGTTCGATGCCGCTGGGTCGGTCGGTCACCGGAGGATCTTCGGCTCGATCGGGCTTGGGTAGCACCGAGTGACCAGCGGCCACGATCTCGGGCGTCGAGCGGTAGTTGTGGCCCAGCTTGATCACACCAGCGTTAGGGAAGTGTTGAGTGAACTTGCGTAGATACCACGAGTCGGCGCCGTTCCACCCATAGATCGCCTGGTTCGGATCGCCAACCGCGCACAGGTCGGGCTCGGGGCCGATCCAGGCCTTGAGCAGCCGGAACTGCAACGGGTTGACGTCTTGAAACTCGTCGACGAATACGTGGCGATGCCGCCACCGCACAACCGCGGCGTAATCGTCGTCGGATTCGATATCGCGAATCGCCAACGACAACAGATCGTCGAAGTCGATCACTCGTTGGCGGCGCTTTTCTTCGGCATAACGTTTGGCGGTCTGGATGAGATCGGCCACCGGCAGGGGAGGCTTGCGGTCGAGGCGATCGATCTCGCGCGCATAACGTTCGAGCGGCAGATTGCGAGCCGTGATCCACTCGAGCTCGTGCAGGGTGTCGGTGATCATCGACGTGTTCGCGCGTCGACCAAGCAACTTGGCAATCATCGCGAACTTGCGGTCGAGCATGTCTGGCGGCCGCATGCCTTTTTCGGCCCACCGCTCATGAAGTTGTGCGTAGGCAAGTGAGTGGAACGTGCCGGTAGTGATGCCGTCGCGCAGCCCCAAAGCCCGAAGTCGGGTGCGCAGTTCCGACGCAGCCTTGCGAGTAAAGGTCACCGACAGCGTGCGTTGCGGGTCGATGTCGCCAGTCGCAACCCGATGGGCGATGCGGCGGGTGAGTACCCGGGTCTTTCCGCTGCCAGCACCTGCCAAGATGGCCAGCGGATTGTCAGTCGAGGTAACCGCGTCAAGCTGGGTTGGGTCGAGGCCGTTGAGCAGGGCATCGGCACGCAGCGATTGGTCGGACATGATGGCACCGACACTACCTAGTTGGTGTGACAAGCTCGTGGCGTCGTGCTTGTGATCTCTGAACACCGATTCGAAACCCTGGTAAGCCAGGCCATCGATCTAATTCCCGATGACCTGTTTGCGATCATCGACAATGTGGTCTTTCTTATCGAAGATCAAGGCGAGGCGCCCGACATTCTTGGCCTCTACGACGGTATTCCGCTGACCGAACGCAGCGACTACGGCATCGGCGAGTTACCCGACCGCATCTTCATTTACCGGCTGCCGATCTGCGCCATGTGCGACACCGACGAAGATGTCGTGCACGAGGTCATCACCACTGTTGTCCACGAGGTTGCGCACCACTTCGGCATCGACGACGATCGCCTTCACGACCTCGGCTGGGACTAGTTGTGTGGCGGGGGTAGCTGATGGAGTGGCGTGAGTCGGTAGATCAGATGTACTCCGACGAGATCGAACGGCATTACGAAGCCGGTGGTAGCGAGGTGCTCGGCCAAAGCCTCGAGCCCCGCTCGGCGGCAATGCTGCTGGATCTGCTCGCCGAGCTTGGTGTGTCGAGCGCGTCGCACATTCTCGATGTTGGTTCGCGCGACGGCCGCCACATTCATGCAGTGCGCGAGCGATTCGGGTGTGTGGTTACTGGTGTCGAACCAGCCATCGGCAATCTGAACCGCATGCGCCGCAACGTGCCGACAGCGGTGTCATCTACTGCTCGGGGCGTGGCCGAGGCGCTTCCCTTTGCCGACACTTCGTTTGACCTGTTGTGGGTGCGCGACGTGCTCGTGCACGTGGCAGCGCTCGACGATGCCCTGGCTGAGATGCGACGAGCGCTCGCACCCGATGGGGCGGTGCTGATCTATCACACGCTTGCCACCGAGACTTTCAGCGACGCCGACGCCGAAGGCGTGTGTGGGCCCGCTGGCATCTGGCGCCCTAACCTCGACCGCGCAACATTCGAGGCGTCGGTTGCGAGCGCCGGTTTCGCGATCGAAGCGAACGAACGCATCGGCGGCGAGTGGGTCGAACACAACCTGGAATCCGACGGGCCCGAAGCACTCGACCGGCTGCTTGCGGTTGGTCGCCTGGTGCGCAAGCCGGCCCACTACCGGCAGTTACTCGGCGATGCCATCTACGAAATCGAACTCGCCGATCGGCTCTACAGCATCTTCCAAATCCTCGGCAAGCTCGAAGCCAACGTCTACATCCTGCGCCAGAGCAAATGTGTCAACCCCTAGAAACCAAGCTGGGGTCGACACATAGGCACCTCGACACATAGGCACCTCGGCACATAACACCTCGGTGCATGGCAAGCTGTGGCTTCGCAATTAGGGGAGTACGCCATGGCTGGCGATGCATTCAATACCATCACCTTGTTCTGGCAGATTCAGAACGACCGTGACTACACGCGGCTCGTAAAGTTGTTCGCTGACGACGCAGTGCTCGAAGATCCGATCTACGGCCGGTTCGAGGGGCGCGAAGCAATCGGCGAGTTCATGGCCAAAATGAACGAGGCAACCGAAGCGGCGAACATGCACTTCGATGCCTTGGAGATAGCAGGCGACGATCACACTGCGTGGTGTCGCTGGGTTGCCCGCTCGCCCAAGGGCGATCGCAACGGCGTTGGCATCTACAAGGTCGCCAACAGCAAACTGACCTTCTACCAAGACTTCATCGAGAGCGCGTAGCTGCCTCACCACGCCATCGCTTACTCACATGATGAACCGCATGCAGGCTGGCTTGGTGGGCAACGAAACGAGTGTCGCCCTCGTTGCGGCACCCAACGAGATCGTCGCCTAAGGGGCCTGAAGCAACGAGTCGAAGAACCGGTCACTACGGCAGCAAGTCTGCGAGGTGCTCGTTGTGGTGCAGTGCCCAGCCCATCGCGTCGGCGTCTGAGTGACCGTCGCGCATTTTTGGATCAGCGCCCGCCTCGAGAAGCCAGGTGACGAGGTCGGCGTTGCCACGCCAGATGGCTGCGTGTAACGCGGTACCTCGCCAGTGATAGCCAGGCGGAACGGCGTTGACCTCGGCGCCGCGAGCAAGAAGTCGCTCGGCCGCTTCGGCCTGCCCGCAATTCACCGCCATGACGAACGCATGATCGAGGATCGCTCGAGGGTCGCGCTGACTAGTGGCATCGTAGGTATCGGCAAATGGTCCGAGTATCGGGCCAGCGTTGGTCGTCAGCTCGTCGCCATCGAAGAAAGAGCCTACGGCCGCCACATCGCCTGTTCCAGCGGCGCGGCGGAGCCGACCTTGCGATGCTCCTCGAACAAGGAGCAGCTGTGCCATGTCGATGTTGTTCCAATACAAGGCTTCGTCGAGAGGCGTCCACGCATGGCCAGCATCGACATCAGTGCCGTGGTCGAGGATCACGCGGAGTGTGCGAGGAGAGTTACATCCCGCAGCAGAGACCAACGGCGCCCCCGGCGAGGCGCCAGCGGCAAGCAGGAGACTGGTGATCGCCTCGGGCTCAGAGACCCGTGGTTCTTCGCATGCAACCATCTGCAGCAGCGTCGGATGGCCGCGCTCCGCCCGGTGAGTAGCGACCGCCGGGTTGACCCGCAGCAGCTCCGCGACGGCCTCGGTCTCGCCGGTAAAGATGGCCAGGGTGACCTGTTCGAATAGTTGCTGCATCTCCGAACCAGACGGCATCAGCGCAGTTTCCCACAGAGTTCTGCGGTGGCCCTAAGATCGCAATGTGGGATTTGATCCGAAGCTGCTGAACAACAACGAGGAGATCTTGCTCGATCTTCGGCCGCACTGGTGGTTCATCACCCCGCCAGCCGCGCTCACCGTGGCGCTCATCATCGCCGGTGCGATCGTTGGCAACCTGATCGGCAACCAGATCGTGTGGTGGATCATTGCCGTGCTGGTGGTCATCTCGTTGCTCAACCTGGCCTGGAAGTACGTTAACTGGGCCGGCATCAATTTTGTGATCACGACCGATCGATTGATATTCCGCAGCGGCGTATTCTCGAAGAAAGGCATCGAGATCCCACTCGAGCGCATCAACACGGTGTTCTTCAACACCACGCTGTTCGAACGCGCCGTTGGCAGCGGTGATCTCACCGTCGAGTCTGCTGGCGAGGGCGGCCAGCAACGCTTCGACAACGTGCGCAAACCGCAACTCATTCAGCAAGAAATCTACCGGGCGATGGAAATCAACAAGAATCAAGAGTTCGAAGCAATGGCCCAAGCCCAAGCAGCCGCAGTGGTGGCACCGCCAGCCGAACGAGCGTTGTCGATTCCCGAACAGATCGAGCAGCTTGACCAGCTACGCATCCGCGGCGTGATCACCGAAGTCGACTTCCAAACCAAAAAGGCCGACCTGCTCAACCGCATGTAGGGCCGGCGCATGTAATGCCCAGACTACTGTTCCTATCTCGTGCCTCACATGGCGGCACATGACCTCGAGCTGTTCTACGAAACAGTTGGCTGATCCGGCTGATCCGGCTGATCCGCCTGGTCTGCTCGGCTGCGCTGCTCGAAAGCGCAACGCCAACCGGGCGCAACGAGGATCGACGGAATGGGTCACGATCTCATGCCCGCGTTCGTGCCCGAGATTGTGGATGCCATCAGCCAATTGGTGCTGGGGGCGTCTGCTGCGTAAAGCTAACATCACTGATCTACCAAGCCAGGAGCAAAAATGGGACCGCTAGCGGGCGTAAAGGTTGTCGAACTCGCAGGAATCGGACCAGGACCATTCTGCGGAATGATGCTGGCCGACATGGGCGCCGAGGTCATCCGAGTCGAGCGTGCGTCGAGCGTGCCTGCCGAGATGCCGGCTGGGAGCCCACCCGATGTCGCGAGCCGTGGCAAACAATCCATCGGTGTTGACCTCAAGAATCCCGACGGGGTTGAAGCGGTGTTGAGACTCGTCGAATCGTGCGACGTGTTGATCGAGGGCTTCCGGCCTGGGGTCACCGAACGCATGGGTCTTGGACCCGACGTGTGCCTCGAGCGCAACCCGGCGTTGGTCTATGGACGGATGACCGGCTGGGGTCAAGACGGCCCGTATGCGCTCGCCGCAGGTCACGACATCAACTACATTGCGCTCTCTGGTGTGCTGTCGATGATTGGTCGCCACGACACCGGCCCCGTCCCGCCACTCAACCTGGTTGGCGACTTCGGCGGCGGCGGCATGCTGCTTGCCTTCGGCGTCGCCTCGGCGCTGGTGTCGGCGCGGTCCACCGGACAAGGCCAGGTCGTCGATGCTGCAATGGTCGACGGTGCTGCAGTGCTCGCAGCAATGTTCTCGTCGATGACCGCGACCGGCATGTGGCAAGAAAAGCGCGGTTCGAACATGCTCGACACCGGAGCGCACTTCTACGACGTCTACGAATGTGCCGACGGCGAATACGTATCGATCGGGTCGATCGAGCCGCAGTTCTATTCGATTCTTCTCGAAAAGCTCGAGCTCGACCCGGCCGACCTTCCCAAGCAGATGAACCGGTCCGACTGGCCAGCGCTCAAGGTCAAGATCGCCGAGCTGTTCAAGGCGAAGACCCGCGACGAGTGGTCGGCAATTATGGAGCACACCGACATTTGTTATGCACCGGTTCTGAACTGGAGCGAGGCCCCGAACCACCCGCACAACGTGGCGCGGTCGACCTTCATCGAAATCGAAGGCATCACCCAACCTGCACCCGCGCCCCGCTTCAGCGGAACACCGGTCGCCGTGCCTGCGCCACCTCCGTTTCCGGGGCAAAATACCAGCGAGACACTCGAAGCGTTCGGATTCTCAGCCGACGAGATCTCGTCGCTCAAATCGTCGGGCGCTATTGCCTGATGGCGAACCTCGTCTTCTTCCACGCGCATCCCGACGACGAGGCCATCTCGACCGGTGGCACGATGGCGCTCGCGTCGGATCAAGGCCACCACGTCACGCTGGTGGTTGCGACTCGGGGCGAGATGGGTGAACCCGTCGAAGGTGTGTTGCACCAAGGCGAGTTGCTCGGCGATCGACGAGAACAGGAAGCACGCCGATCGGCAGAGATCCTTGGTGTCGACGCAGTTGACTTCCTTGGCTACCGCGACTCGGGCATGGTCGACGAGGCCTCGAACGATGATCCGAGTTGCTTCTGGCAGGCCGATCTCGAAGAGGCGTCGCAGCGGCTCGCGGAGATCTTGCAGCGAGACCGAACCGACATTTTAATTGGCTATGACCCGCACGGCGTCTATGGGCATCCTGACCACGTCAAAGTGCATCTCGTTGGCGCTCGAGCTGCCGAGATCGCAGGCGTAGGACGGGTGTTGTGGGCCACGGCAAATCGCACCATGATCGAGAAGGCCGCCGAAGACGGCGCGTTCGGCGAAGACGAGCTCAACGACGACGAGCGCGTCGACCGCAGCACGTTTGGCATGCCCGATGAAGAACTCACCCATGCAATAGATGTGACTGCCGCGATCGACCGCAAGCGTGCATCGCTCATGGCGCACGCCAGCCAGATCAACGACGAGAGCTTCTTTCTGGCCATGCCAGACGACCTCTTCGTGGTTGCGTTTGGAACCGAGTGGTTCGTCGACGCGAGCCGATATGCCCAGAGCCGGGTGCGTCAAGGCGAGTTTGCCACCACACTCTTTGATTGATGGACCTACAAGCACAGACACCGTGATCGCCGATGCTCACACGGTGCTGGCCTGGATCGTCATCATTGCCAACGGGATTGCTGGCGTGTGGGCAACGGCAGCTCATTTCGTCGAACAGGTCAGACATCGCAGCTTGTGGATCTTCATCTCTGTTGCGCAGGTTCTGCTGTTCGCCGAAGTCGCGCTCGGCGTTATTCGGCTGCAACAGCTCGAGGGCGACGCGCCCGAGTTCCACACGCTCTACGGGTTCTTGACGTTGATCGCCGTTGCCATCTTGTACGGCTACCGCATGCAACTGAACCACGTGCGCTTCTTGTTGTACGGAGGCGGCAGCCTGTTCATCACGGGCTTGGCTATCCGAGCAATAACGCTCGACGCCACGCCGGTTTTGTGATCTCGCGGTGTACTCGCTGGATTGACCAACCTGGCCGCGGCTAGGTTGCGCACCACGGGCTAGGACGAGAGCGAGCAGCAAAAATGACAGTCAGTGCGTACGTGTTTGTGCTTACCGACATGGACAAAACCACCGAGGTGGCCAAGGCAATCCGCGGGATCGAGGGCGTCGACAAGGTCGACGTGGTCACGGGACCGTACGACGTGATCGTCAAAGCGTCGGCTGACACCATGGACGAACTTGGGCACATGGTCCTTGGTCAGGTGCAGAAGGTTCCTGGCATCAACCGCACGATCACGAGCCCGGTCGTCAACCTGTAGCGCAGTCAAACAGTTCGAAAACCAAAAACCCGGCGAGAGAGTAGGTCTCGCCGGGTCGCTGCAAGTAGCTATCGGGGGGATAGCCGGCTTGGTTTGGTACGAGGGTTCGTCGGTTAACCCTCGGTCGAGATGGAGATCTTGCGGGGCTCGGGCGCCGCAATGACCGGAACGCTTACGATCAGCACACCGTGCTCGGATCGAGCGGTCAGTGCCTCGGTGTCAAGGTCATCGGCCAGTGTGAATGATCGATGAAAGCTGCCGTGTTTGCGGCCCGCATGCACATGCTCGTGGTCCTCGGCGACCGTGAATTCTCGGAGGGCCGACACGGTGAGCGTGCGTCCATCGACCGTAAGGTCGACCGATTCGGGGTCGACGCCGGGTAGATCGATGAAGAGCTCAAATCGGTCGCTCGACCGGACAACGTCGAGATTCGATGCGCCCGAAAAAGCGTTGGTGAAGCGGGTAGAGATGTCACCAACCGCTTGGTCGAAGTCGGGACCGAGGTTCAGGCCCTTGGTCATGCGCTCGAAATCATTGAGCAGATCAGTACTACGAAACAACATTGCTGGGTTCTCCTCTGTGGTAGTCAAGGTTGTGCAAAGGTTCAGAACGATCGGCCAGCGAGTTGTATTCCCAGCGGTCCTGAAAAAAACGGTTGCGAGAAAAAGATTCTCGAGACCTAGATTCTCGAGAAATGCGGCCTCTGTATGAGTGCCACTCGGGTATCGCCAACCGATCTGCCAGAGCTGTCGTTGACGGTCAGCCGCAATGGCCAAGGTCCAGCGGTCGTACTGCTGCATGGCTTTCCCGAGATCGCCTACTCATGGCGCCATCAGATCCCGGTACTTGGCGAAGCGGGCTACCAGGTCATCGCGCCCGACCAGCGTGGCTACGGATGGAGCGATCAACCCGACGGCGTCGAGGCCTACTCCATGACCGAACTCGTCGGCGACGTCATTGCGCTGCTCGACCACGACAACATCGACGATGCAGTCATCGTGGGCCACGATTGGGGTGCGATCATCGCGCCATGGGTAGGGCTGTTCCGACCCGACCGGGTCAGAGGGTTGGCGCTGCTCAGCGTGCCGTACTCGCCTCGGGGCGAACGCAGCATCATCGACCACATACGAGCGACCGATCCCGAAGGCGACTTCGCCTACATGCTTGCATTCCAGGAAGAGGGCATCGAAGAGGTTTTCGAAGCCGATCCAATCGAGGCATTGCGCCGCATGCACTGGACGCTGTGCGGCGCACGCCCCGACGGTTGGAGCGCAGGAGATCCACTGCCAGCGGGTTTGCCTCCCTATCTCAGTCAGGGCGAGTTTGAGAACTACTACCGGGCGTTCACCCGATCGGGTTTCGGTAACCCGATCAACTACTACCGCAACTTGCATCGAAACTGGGAGACGTCTCGACCATGGACCAACGCCCAGTTGCACATGCCGGTCACCTTTATCGCAGGCGCGAAGGACTTTGTGGTGACAACCGCTGACGGAGCTCTGGGGTCTAGCGTTTCGGCAATGAACGACTGGTGCACAGACATGCGAGGCATCCACCTGATCGAAGGTGCCGGACATTGGGTCCAACAAGAAGCGCCGGATCAAGTCAATGAGATCCTGCTCGGCTTCCTCGAATCGCTCGACGCGTGACCGAGCAAGCCATCGTTGAGCAGCGCACCATCGAAATCGAAGGCGTCGATACCGAGGCGATTCAGAAGCACACGCTGCGCGTGCTGCGAGCAAGCACCATCTTTAGTCGTGGGGCTGTGTCGGCGATGTTCCCGGTGGCCTCGCTTGCGATCAAGGACCTGTTGGGCGAAGACAGCCCGTGGCTGGGCACGACGACCGTGGCTAGCACGATCGGAGCGGCCGCCGCTGCGGTCATGTTGGCTGCATACATGCAGCGAAAGGGTCGAACACCTGGACTGTCGCTCGGGCTGGGGGTTGCCGTGCTCGGCGCTGCGATCTGCTTGCTGGCCGTGCAGGCATCGTCGGTGTGGGTGTTACTTGGTGGCATGTTGCTCGTTGGTGTGGGCTCGGGCACTTCGAATCTGTCTCGGTACGCAGCGGCTGACCTGGCCTCGGACAACCGACGCAGCCGCGACATCAGTTCAATCATCGGCTTCTCGACATTTGGCGCAGTTGCGTTTCCGCTGTTGATCGGTGTGGCTGCCGCCATCGCAAGCAGCGGTGGGCTCAAGGAGCGCAGCGGCGGATTTGCGATGGGCGCTGGACTCTTTCTGATCTCTGCTCTTGCGATCCGTATCTACCTCAACCCCGACCCGTTGGTCGTGGCGGGCGGCGTTGACCCCGAAGCAGGCGTAAGGAAGCGCGCCGTGCCGTTCCGCGAGGCGGTCAAGATCGCCTGGGCTCACCCGCTTGCCCGCCTGGCATTCGTAGCGCTTGTCGTATCGCAGGCAGTGATGGTGATGGTGATGTCGATGACGCCAGCCCACATGGACGCTCACGATCACGGCGACGGCATTGTCGGAGCCGTGATCTCTGCCCACACCGCAGGCATGTTTGCGTTTGCTCCGGTCGCAGGCTGGTTGTCGGACCGGTTCGGTCGAGTTCAGATCGTCGTTGCTGCTGGCTTCACGCTCTTGCTCGCAACCGTGCTGACCGCTCTGGCTGGCAACGCGCCCGTGTTGTTGATGTTCCCCGGACTGTTTCTGCTCGGGCTGGGTTGGAGCTTCGGCATCGTTGCTGGCAGTGCGCTGCTCACCGAGTCGGTACACGAATCCGAACGAGTTGCCGTGCAAGGCGCGGCCGACTTGGCAACCAATATTGCAAGCGGCGCAGGCGCATTGGCCGCTGGCCTGATCCTGAGCATGACCGGGTTTCACATCCTGTCGATGATCGGCATGGCTGCAGCGGGCGCACTAATAGCTCAGTCATGGTTCGAAAACCGGCTGGCGGCGCTGCGCCGCTAACCCAGAACTAGGCCGACAGGTTCTTGTGACCAATGTAATGTCGACAAACCTGGTCAGCTTTATCGGGTTCCGTTAGTCTGATGGGGTGCATGACGTAGCCGTAGGCGACCTTTCGAGTCTCACCGAACCCTTCTTGGCGCCGGGAAACACGCCTCTGGTCGAGCTTCATCAGTCGGCGCCAGCCGATACGCGGCTGTTTGCCAAGCTTGAATGGCACAACCCCACCGGCTCTATCAAGGACCGCCCTGCCTGGTACATGTTCCACGACGCCAAGCAGCGTGGTTTGCTGCCCGACGGCAAGCCGGTGATCGAAGCGACCTCGGGTAACACCGGCATTGGTCTGGCACGAGTCGCCACCGTCTACAAGCACCCGGCGTATATTTGCCTGCCCAGCCGCGCCAGCGAAGAGCGCCGCAAGTTGCTTCGGGCCTATGGTGCCGAACTCATCGTGGTCGAGGGCGGTCCAAACGATGCCATTGCACACGCCAAGGAACTCGCCGCTGCCGGCGAGGGGCACATGTGTTACCAGTACGGAAATCCGGCGAACCCGGCCGCTCACGAGTTCGGCACAACCGTCGAGATCGCCCGAGATTGGCCGCTCGATGCCCCACCCGATCATCTTGTCGCCAGCTACGGCACCGGCGGCACGCTTACTGGCGCCAGCCGAGGCATGCGCCGCGACTTCCCGTCGATCCGTATCCATTCAGTCGAAGAGATCTTGTCTGATCCCATCAGCGGCATGCGGAGTCAGTCCGATCCGTTTCAGCCGCCAGTTGCTGACCTGTCGTTCGTCGACGAACGCTGGGAGGTCACCAACACCCAAGCCGTCGAGAAGGTTCGCGAAGTCATGTACTCCGAAGGCCACTTCCTCGGCACATCGAGCGGCGCAATCATAGATGCCGCGCAACAAATCCTGAGCAAATACGGCGGAACCGCAGTCGCGCTTCTGCCCGACGCTGGTTGGAAGTACCTCTCCGGTTCCCCCTGGGACGACGGCCTCTAGAACGTGTCTGACGATTTTGGTCTACATATCAGACCAAAATCGTCAGAGACGTGAATGTGTCCGCCAGGAAGGCGTCTACATCATGTTGGGGATGCCGAGCTTGGCGTAACCCTGTTTGTCGTAGTTGTCTCGGAACATGTCACGAAGCTTGGTGGCTTGGGTGTCATAGGCAGCCTTGTCGCTCCACGTGTTCCGTGGGTTCAAGATTGCCGAGTCGACGCCGGGAGCCGCCTTGGGCATAGCCAAGCCAAGAATTGGCCCGACTTCGGTCTCGACATCGTCGAGTTCGCCTGCCAGCGCCGCGTTGAGTAACGCCCGGGTCGCGGTGAGTGACATGCGCTTGCCGGTGCCGTAAGGGCCGCCGGTCCAGCCGGTGTTGAGCAAGATGCAGCGTGCCTTATTGTCGGCCATGCGCTGGGCCAGAAGTTCGGCGTAGACCATTGGCTTCTGTGACATGAAGGGTGCGCCGAAACATGAGCTGAACGATGGTTGCGGTTCGGTGACGCCGACCTCGGTGCCAGCGAGCTTGGAAGTGAAACCCATGACGAAGTGGTACATGACCTCTTCTTCGTTCAGAATCGAAATCGGGGGCAGCACACCAAAGGCATCGGCAGTCAGCAGAACAATGGTCTGCGGGTGCGGCCCACGAGCGCCCTCGGCAACACTTGGATTGCACGCCAACGGGTATGCAAATCGCGTGTTCTCGGTGCGTGAACCATCGAAGAGGTCGAACTCTTGGGGATGGGTATCGCCGAGTGCTTTGCCGGGCAGAGGCGGCACATTCTCGATCAGGGTGCCTGGCATCGAAAGCGCCGCCGCGATAACCGGCTCGTCGTCTTTGTCGAGGTTGATCAGTTTGGCGTAGCAGCCGTCTTCGAAGTTCGACACGCCATCGTCGGTCCACACATGCTCGTCGTCGCCGATGAGCAAACGATCCGGATCGGCCGAAAGCGTGGTCTTTCCGGTGCCCGACAGGCCAAACAGAATCGCAGCGTCGCCTTCGCCGCCAACATTGGCCGAGCAGTGCATGGTCAGCTGACCTTGGGCGGGAAGCGCAAAGTTCATCACGGTGAACATGGTCTTCTTGACCACACCGCAGTAATCGGCGCGGCCAACAACCAGCCCGATCTTGTTCTTGATGTCCATGATCACGGCGCGCTCGCTGAGCGTGCCGTCGCGTTCGGGCACGCAGTGGAATGACGGGACGTTGATCATCGTCCAGCCCTCGGCCTCGCGATCGATGTCGTCGCGGACGTCTTTGGGGAACATGATGTTGGCGAAGTAGGCGTGGGTCGCGTATTCGCCGACGAAGCGGTAGGTCTTGGCGAACTTGGGATCCCAACCGCAGAAGACGTCGGTCGAGTACAACTCGGCGTTGGTTTCGTTGAGGTGGTCGATCACACGCGCGAGCAGCGCTTCGTACTTGGTGGGATCGAACTGCTTGAAGTCAGGCTTCCACCAGATCTCGTCGACCAGTTCGGGCCACGCAACCGCAAACGTGTCTTGCACGGGGCGACCAGTGCACGTGGGGTCGGCGTAGTACATCAGCGGGCCGTCTTCGCCAAGCGACGTTGCGAACGCTTTTTGCGCATCGCTCGGGCCGTCGAGTTCGACTCGACCCCGATCGTTAGCGATCGCCGCCCGGAAGAGTTCGAGTTGACTCAGTCCATAGTGCAGTCGCACATTGGTGAGTCCGAACTTGGTTGCGAGCTGGTCAGCAACCGTCGTTGAGTCAAGGGTAAGTGTCATTTTCCGAGCGCCTTTGATCGGTAATGGGTTTCGATTGTGAGGGCCATCGGCCCGAGTATTCGAGAACTACCTGCGGTTACTGCAGGAAGTCAGGAGTACCCATGTCTACTTCGGATCCAAGCCGGAGATGAGTCGCCTGGCCACCCTCGTCGAGATCGAACACCACTCGCTGGCCTTGGCGCAGCATGCGGAATACCGATCCCTCGAGAGCAACGGGTGACAGGTCGTACTCGGCGAAGTCGACGTCGGACATCAGCACACCGTCTTTGGTGGCCGGGTCATATGACTTCACTACGCCTTGCATGATCTTCTACGTGCTCTGCTCTGTCGTTGACGAACGTCATGACCCTATCAATACCGGTGCCCTCAGTAGCTGGTTCTGTTGCCTGGTCGTTTTCCACACGGGTAACGAGTGGGGTCCTAGGCTGCTGCGATGGCGATCGAGACGGTGCTCTTCGACTATTCCGGGGTGCTGACCACCGGACTGGACATGGTGACCGAGGACGTCCCCTATGACCCCGACGAAGTGCTCGCGGAGATGATCGCAGCGCTCGCATCGCCAGAACCGCATCCATGGCATGAGCTCGAGCGGGGAGAAATCACACTCGACGCCTACAACTCCTATGTGGAGACCAAGGCGCCGGGGGCGTCGGCCCTGTTTGCCGTGGAGAGCGAGATCAACGTGATGGCCAATCTCACCCTGCTCGATGACCGAGTCGCAGTCGCAAGCGAGCTGAAAGACCAAGGTTTGCGGGTCGGTCTCGTCACCAACAATGTTGCCGAGTGGGAACCGTTTTGGCAGCCCCGCCTGCCCGCTGGTCTGTTCGAGATTGTCATCGACTCTGCCAGGGTTGGTTGTCGTAAACCCGAACCAGCGATCTATCGGCTGGCCATGACTCAACTGGGCATTGCTGACCCAGCAACCGTGCTGTTCATCGACGACTTCGAATGGAACGTGACCGGAGCAACGGCCGTTGGCATGGCTGGCTTGCACTGCACCGCAGACCTTGATCTCGGCGCAGCGGTGCAGGAACTGATTTGCTCATCGTCGGTCTAGAAGATGGCGCTGACCCCGACGTGCATCGCAGCGAGAAATGCGGCCGTGCCTGCGGTTGCGGAGAGTCCTGCAACCCAGGGCCGCACGCCATAGGCGCCAGCGACGCCTAGATATTTGCCATTGGGGCGGACGAACAAGAACGCAGCTGCGAGTCGGGGCCGAGCGCAGAACCATCGGCACAGTCGGTCGGTCTTGAAAGCCAGCCTGCGCATGCGCGCTCGCATCCGGCTCACCGGAGCGGTCGATGGAGCTTCGTCGGCTCCACGGGGGAATCGCCGGCCGATGATGTAGTACGAGGCATCGGTGACCGACAATCGCAGGGTGCCGAGCAACACAAACGGCACGAGCGAGGCTGAGTCAGAGGCAAGCGCAACGAACAGTGCGCGCGGCGACAGCAGCATCAAGATGAGTGGCGATGCG
>ENA-ORXT01000402-ORXT01000402.1-marine-metagenome-genome-assembly--contig:-NODE-402-length-70081-cov-5.045440_pt1 | contig 70081 bp, 62 predicted proteins | sample MGYA00237868_ERZ511482 | MGnify/ENA metagenome assembly ERZ511482 | reverse complement strand
ATTGAGTTCAAGAAATTAGCTGAGCACATGCCCAAAATCTTCTCGTAACGGCTCTGGCGGCACATCAAATTCAATATTTCGCGCATAAGCATGGCCAGAATAAACTGCCGATACAATCAGCGAGGGCGCGAAGCAATCACCAATACGCGTAACCGTTTTGATACCAGCATCAGACCACTGGTCTTTCATTTCATTGATGTCATTCCAAATAACATCATTAGGCTTTCTAGACGTCACTAAAACGACAGAGCCACAGGCAACTTCTTGCGCTTTACCGCTATAGACACAACTTAGTGTGACCGTATCTTTCGACATGCCACTGAGGTTTAAGAGCGGCATGATGGTTACGTTCTTTTCGATCAAGCGACGCTGAATACGCACTTGCTCCAAGGTGTTTTCAGACCATGGAGACACAATCGGTGAAGGGGTAACAAAGATCACTTCTTTGCCTGCATCAGCCAATAACTCGGCCAACACACTCGCTAGATAAAAACGATCATCATCGAAAATAACAACAGGTCCATCGGTAGTAACTTCAGCACCTCCGCTCATTAAATCATCCGGAGTCAGCACACGCTTTGAGTCTAGGAAAGTCATCGGTAGGCGATTCGCTCGACCCATTCCATCGCGCCGCCAAGTAGAACCCGTAGCTAGCGCAATATGTGGTGCAGCAGATTCTAATAAGTCTTTTGCTGTCACAGGATTCTCAAGATAAATCTCTGCATTGGGAGACTGCTGAAGCTCCCATAATCGAGAGTCGCGCACTCGTCCCCAAGCAGCTAAACTAGGCAAGCTAGACTCTAAGGTTACCCGCCCTTCCCAGCTAGAACCCGCTTCGGCCAGCATGACATCAGCACCACGCTGACTCAATGCACGAGCGGCTTCCATACCCGCTGGCCCACCACCTACAATCAGGACAGGCTCTGGGTCTTTTAGCGCAGGGATATTTTCAGGATGCCAGCCGCGTCGCCACTCTTCCGCCATCGTTGGGTTTTGTGTGCAGCGTATTGGGTTTTCAGTGTTATCGCCCATCACACAAATATTACAGCCGATACATTCACGGATCTTATCCATCTGATCCGCTCTAATCTTGTTAGGCAAAAAGGGATCAGCAATCGACGGTCTTGCAGCACCAATCAGATCTAAATGACCTTTATTGATTAGACTCACCATCTTGTCGGGAGAGGTATATCGTCCAACACCAACCACTGGTTTGGTCGTAACTGACTTAACAAAAGCTGTGTATTTTTCCTGAAAACCTTCCTCTGAAAAACGTGAAGATTGACTGTCATTAGACCAATCCGACAAGTTTACATCCCACAAATCAGGCTCTTCTGCCAATGCTTCGATGATGTCGCGAGCCTCTGCATCATGTTGCATGCCATCGGCACCTAATAACTCGTCAACTGCCAGCCTAACAGCGACCGCACAGGTATCACCCACGGCTTCTTTAGTATCTTGGATTACTTCACGAAACAGACGTAAGCGGTTTTCAAGTGAGCCACCGTATTCGTCTGTTCGATGATTATGGCGTGATAATAAAAAATGGTGCAGCAGCGTCATATCATGACCTGCATAGGCATAGATAATGTCGAAGCCCGCCTCTTTAGCACGCAAAGCCGCCGCAACGTGCCAGCGGCGAAACTCAGCAATGTCTGCTTTGCTCATCATCCGCGCTTGCACAGGGTCGTTGCCATCGATAATGGCCGCAGAAGGAGCCAATGGAGCCTCACGCGTATAGCGATTTGCAGTGTGAAGACCATTGTGGGCTAGCTGTATGGCAGCAAGACTGCCGTGCTCATGAACGGCTTCCGTCACCAAGCGTAAAGCGGGGATATCATCTGCTCCCCATAGTCGTGCTTGGTTGGAAGGAGTTAGATCGGAGGTTGGGTGGATTTCAGTTTCTTGGGTGGAGACTACGCCCCAACCGCCTTCGGCTTTGATGCCACGCAAGCGTGCTTCAAACTGCGGATAACGATGTCCCATGCCTGTGCAATGAGGAACTTGGTAGAATCGGTTTGGGGTGGTTACTGGGCCTATTTTGACCGGCTCGAACAACACTTTGTAACGATCGTTGCATTCTAGAGGTGCGTTGTTCAGTAGGATTTTTTTTTTGGTCATTTTACTTCTGCCTCTAGTATTAGGAGCTGTGTCAGCCAAGATTATCTGTATTAAACTGCTTTGTATTTACAAAATTACAGCTTTAGCTATACTAAGCACACCAACGCCTGCTACATAAAATGCTGTTGTGATATGGTTTTCCATCACTCCTTCAGATAGTCAGCAGGCTTTTTTTTGCCTACAAAGCTAGGCTCTCTTCCTCCGCCTAACCAACGCAACCACATTACTAATCGCCAGCGTCATCAAAACAAACGCCCCACCCACCAACGTATAATTCCCCGGAAACTCATCCAACATCCACCACACCCAAAGCGGCCCCAACACAGCTTCTAGCAGCAACAACAAACTCACATCTGCCGCTGGCAAATAACGCGGTCCAATCACCAGTAAGCTAGCTCCAATCGGCGCAACTAACAGCCCCACCAAAACAATTGGAATGATCTTGTCAGCAGATTCGGCCAACGGCGCTGCAAATGGAAAAGCAATCACACCCGCCATCACAGAGGACAATCCAATCGCAGGAATCATACTCACCGAGCGATTACGTCGCGCGATGCTAAAGCTGACCGCAACGGCTAGCGCAGTACCTAATGCAGCCAAGTCACCCTCTATTGACCCTTGGGCACCTTCTCCCATACTGCCAAACGCGATAATCGCAATCCCCATCAAACTAAAGGCTATGGTTAACCAAGTACGTCGAGTTACCGCTTCGCGAAGCACTAACCAAGCAATCAACGCAGCAAATATTGGCGAAGTGCTCACAATGAAAAGCGTATTCGCAACCAGCGTGTTTTGAATCGAATAGATAAAGCAGAAGGTTCCTAGCGCCCAAATGATGCCCATCACTACACCAGCCCAACCAATCCCTAGCATTTTCTTTAGGAAATCGCCGCGGTAATAGAGTAATAACCCTAGCAGGATCGCGACCCCACTTAAGGAGTTGCGCCAGAAAATAACCGTCCAACTGTCGGCTTCGATTAAGCGGATTAGTAAACTGTCCGGAGTGATCACTAACACCCCGATGACCGTAATTATTAACCCTTTTAGGTAGTCGCTCACGGAGCTTTTTTCTTAAACGTTCGCTTTTTAGCGCCAGATTTCGCGCCTTTTTTAGTGCCCCATTTCTTAGGTGCCTTCCCCATGCCTTGCAAGCCGGTGAATTCAACCGAACCAACATCCGTTATCAGTTGTTGCAACCCTTGCGTCATCGGCTGCATAAAGTGTCCATAACCAATCTCGCGCTGGCAGATCGCTTCTAACTGCGACTCCCAGTTGGCCGTCATGTCAGGGTAGCCCATGCTTTCAGGAAGGCTGGTTATAAGCTTTCTACCGACGATAGTTGCACGAATCTCTTTACCTTTTCGCGCTAAAAACTCACGCGTAAATAACAACTCGATAATGCCTGCGCGGGTAGCTTCCGTGCCTAGCCCATCGGTTTCACGCAGTACTTTTTTAATCGCAGGGTCATTCACATAACGTGCAATTCCCGTCATGGCACTCAGTAGCGTTGCATCGGTAAAATGTTTAGGTGGCGAGGTTTGCTTTTCCACTAATTGCGCATCGCTACAATTGACGGCATCGCCTTTTTTAACGTGTGGCAATCGCTTTGACGAAAAGCCATCCTTATCATGCTCATTATTATCCGCAGTGCTCGCTGCCCCCTGAGATTGATTGGGAGCCATAGTCGCTTGAGCCACTGGCATCGACTTACCTGCACCTGAAGGTTTATTAGCGGCAGTTTTGCCCTGTGGAAACAATGCTTTCCAACCTTGCGCTAGTACATCTTTTTGCTTAGCGATAAATAAACCACCGCTTACCTCGCTGTCAATCTGCTTATCCGCATATTCAAACGGCGGGTAAAACTGGATCAGGTACTGCCGCGCGATCAACTCATACACATTTGACTCATCGCGTGAAAGGCGGCTGCCATCCATTAATTTGCTGGTTGGAATAATCGCGTGGTGAGCGCTGACCTTAGCGTCATTCCACGCTTTGGTTTTTAGCTTTAAATTAGCCTTTGAGACGGCCTCACGAAGGTCGCCACAAGTTGTGCCAATCGCATCCGTTACTCTTTTAGCTTCGCCTAAATGCTCCATGGGTAGGTATCGACTGTCAGATCGCGGGTAGGTAATAAGCTTGTGTCGCTCATAAAGCTGCTGGCAAATATCCAACACTTGCTTAGCACTCAAACTAAAACGCTTGGCCGCATCAATCTGTAAAGACGATAAATTATAAGGCAGCGGTGGCGGTTGCTTCTTCTTTTGCTCCGTTACTTTAGTGATTTTACCCGACTGATTAATGACTTTAGCCACCACCGTTTCAGCAAGTTTCTTGGACAACACACGCCCCTCATCATCCATATAATCTTCGCACGACTTGCTCGGCTTCCACTTCGCTTGGAACGATTCGCCTTTCAATGTTTGCAGCGTCACCATCACCTCATAAAACGGCTTAGATACGAAGTTTTCGATCTCAAGATCACGATGTACCACCAAACCTAGCAACGGCGTCTGCACCCGCCCAACCGACAACACCCCGTTAAAGCCTGATTTTTGCCCTTTGATGGTACACAAACGCGTCATGTTAATGCCATATAGCCAGTCCGCGCGCGCACGGGCTAGCGCAGAAGTCGCTAGGGGAATAAAGTCAGTATTGTTCTTGAGATTGTTCAGTGATTTTTTTACCGCATTGGCGTTAAGGTCACTGATAAGGCAGCGCTGGGTTGCGAGCTTTTTCTTTTTTGACACACCGCAGTGGTTGATGACCTCATCAATCAAAATTTGCCCTTCACGATCAGGATCACCGACGTTTACCAACACATCGGCTTGTTTGATGAGTTTTTTCAAAATGGTGAATTGCTTTTTGGTATTGGGCTTCACCTCCAACTTCCAAACTTCAGGCACGATGGGTAAATGAGCAATTGACCATTTTTTATAAGCAGGGTCGTACGCTTCGGGCTGCGCTTGCTCTAACAAATGCCCGATGCACCAACTCACCACATCCCCATTTCCCGCTTCAATAAAGCCATCACCTCTCTTGTGTGGCTTGGGCAATACCTCGGCAACCGCACGGCCTAGGCTGGGTTTTTCGGCAATGTATAGGATCATGAGCGTTAATTAAAATAGCTGAAAGTTGAGCGCGTATTTTATGCTATTCCAGCGTTCTGTGCTGCGTTTGAATTTCGACCCATTGAGCTAATTATCTCAATGGATGGATTTTTTTGTAAACTGAAGACTCAAACACATCAATCAACACCACCATTTCGGATGTATCTACATGAATACGCCAACATTACAGTTTCCAATAAAAATAACCAGCACGCATTTTTCGACAAATAAATACGCTTACTATCGGTGGCTTCGAGAGAATGAGCCCGTGCATTTTTCTAAGTATTTATCGATGAAAGTCTGCCTGCTCTCACGCTTTGAGGACTGTCAGGCGTTATTAAAAGACCCGCGCTTTGTACGCAATCGCCACACCGCAACCGGCGGCAGTAAACTTCCTTTTCCCATTCCTCTGCCTAAATCGGTCAAAGCTTTGGCAGAAAGTATGATTACAGAAGACGACCCAGCACACCGCAGACTTAAAGGCTTAGTACACAAAGCGTTTACTTTGCGAGCGATTAATCAGCTAGGCGAACGAATAGAGGCACTCACACATGAGCTGTTAGACAACGCGGTGATCGAATCTAAAGCCAATGGCTCGGTTGACCTCATGCAGGCTTACTCGCTACCCATACCGGTGACAGTGATCAGTGAAATGATGGGCATCGATGCCCAAGACATGCCAAAATTTACGAAAGGCATGCGCATCTTAAGTGAAGGAATGACGGGCTGGAGCATCATTCGTACCATGCTTTGGGATATGCGTTTTCTCGTTAAATTTATTTATCGCATTATCGAAAAAAAGCGCCAGAATCCAAGTGATGACATTTTAACCAGACTGATTCAAGCAGAAAGTGATGGCGACAAACTCTCAGAAGATGAATTACTGAGTATGGTGTTTTTATTGATTATTGCAGGCTATGAAACGACGGTACATCTTATTAACAACGTTGTGATTACACTGCTTAAACATCCCAAACAATTGCAAAAGCTGCGTGATGACCCTGAGTTAATTGATTCAGCGATTGAGGAAGTGCTACGTTTTGATGGGCCTATTCAAGGGACTAAACCTTGCTACGCGCTGGAGGATGTTACTTTGCATGGTGTAACCATTCCAAAGGGTGTAATGGTGATTCCTTTGCTGGGGGCGGGTAATCATGACCCTGATGTTTTTGAAAATCCTGAAGTGTTTGATATCACTCGCACACCCAATCACCATTTAGGGTTTGGGCAAGGCATTCACTACTGCTTAGGCGCTCCATTGGCTCGTTTGGAAACTAAAATCGCCATTAAAAACCTGCTCGCTAGAAGTCCTGATTTACAGCTTGCGATAGACCCCGATGCACTGGAAATGCAGCACATGCCCTTATGGGTGCGATACAAGCGCCTGCCGGTGGTTTTAGGTTAGTATGCATCGTTTAACCAATGCACTATCGGTCACCTCATGAAAACATGGAAAAGCAAACTACTACTCATTGTTTTAGTCACTATTGTGACGCTAATTGCGGTAACGGCTTATAACTGGCCGAGCATTCAGCGTCTAATGAGTGTGAATAGTTTGTTTTCACCAGAGAAAATCGTTAGCAATTTATCCAATATGCGCCGCCTGTTTTTCTATAAAGATATGGACGGCAACACTGAAGACCATATTCCTTTTAAAGTAAACCTTCAGCCCTTGCCGGAGAGCTTTGAATACGGGGGTCAAACGTACCCGCTTGCCGACTGGCAAAAGCAGCGTTCAGTGACCGCAATGGTTGTGTTAAAAGATGGCGAGATTGTGCATGAGAGATACGAGCAAGGCACAAAACAGACAGATTTGCGGATATCGTGGTCGGTAGCTAAAAGCTTCCTGTCAGCGCTCATGGGCGTTGTGGTTGCAGAGGGCGCGATTGACTCGCTGGATGACCCGGTCATTAAGTATGTTCCCACGCTCAAAGGCTCAGCCTACACAAAAGCCAGCATACGCAACGTGCTGCACATGGCCAGCGGTGTTCATTTTAATGAGGACTACCTTGATAGATCGTCTGATATCAACAAGATGGGCCGCGTGCTCGCACTCGGTGGATCAATGGATGAGTTCGCTGTTGGCATATTAGAGGTCGATCGCAAGCCTGGCACCGAGCGTCAGTATGTTTCCATCGACACACATGTACTTGGCATGGTGATCAGAGGTGCCACGGGGCGTACTATTCCCGATTTGCTAGAGGAAAAAATCCTTCAGCCAATGGGCTTGGCGGCGAATCCTTACTATCTCACTGACGGCTCTGGCATCGCTTTTGTACTGGGCGGGCTAAATATGCAAACCAGAGACTACGCGCGATTTGGATTAATGTTCGCTCAAAATGGCGTGCTTAACGGCACACAAATCGTACCTGCGGCTTGGGTTGCCGAGTCGACCGTTAACTCAGCGCCTGCTGCAACGAAAGCAACTGGTGTGCAAAAAGCCTTGGGGTACGGGTACCAGTGGTGGGTTCCACCCGAAGCTGAGTTGGGTGAATTTTTTGCTGTTGGTATTTATGGTCAATACATTTACGTTAACCAGCAAGCGGGCATCGTTGTTGCTGTGAACTCAGCAGATCGACGATTTAAGGAAGGCGGCGGCTGGGTTAAACTGGCAGATGTGGAATCTTTTCGAGCCATCGCTCAACACTACAAAAATTAATATGAACCGCTAACCACCTCACCTGTATAACTTAAATAATAACCCAGACAGGAAAGCACGTGGACAAGCAAACGATATCCATCCAGCAAGGAGACAAAACCGCCTTTGCGGCGCTGGTTGGGCGTTTTCAAAAGCCGCTGTTTTCATACCTTGGAAAAATGACGCTACCGCAGGCCATTGCTGAAGAAATCGCACAAGAGACGTTTATCCGTGCTTGGCAAGCTAAAGCAACTTTTGACCCTAAAAAAGCATCGGTTAGTACTTGGCTATTTACCATTGCCAGACGTTTGGCGCTTAATGAATTGGATCGTGCGAGCCGCCGCTCTGAAGTGTCTAGCTTGACCTCAGCAGTTTTAGAAAGCGACCCAATAGTAAAAGAATATGAGGATCATCAGCACCTAAGTCCTCAGGAAGCGTTACAACAATCCGAGCTAAAACAAGCCTTATGGCAGGCGCTAACAACACTACCACCCCATGACCGAAGCTTATTGGCACTGGCCTATTTGAAAGATCTTGAATTGGCGGCGATTGCTGAAATTGAAGGTATTCCTGTTGGCACAGTGAAATCTCGGTTACACCGTATTCGGCAACAATTGAAAAGCACCTTAAGTGGAGAATCAATCCATGAGTAATAAGCACCACCATCCATCTATACACAGCGTTTCAGATGATGCGCTAGACACCTTATTGAGCGGTGTGGATTTCCTTGAAGTCCCTCAGCAGTTCACTAACAAAGTCATGCAGGGGATTGATGAATTACCCGATAGGGCTGCTGCATCGAACACTTTGAATACCATCGCAATAAGTACGTCAAGTGATGACGCCAATACATCAGTCAACACTGCCCTGCCAACATCAGAATGGTGGCAATGGGCCGTGCTGATTGGCGGTGGAATTCCCGCGTTTTTACAAATCCTAGCGTTTATTTTTAGTGCTTGGAACGTCGCAAGTTTAGGTTAAGGAGAACGAATATGACTACTCAAAAACCAAGAAACCCATTAATGGCCGCTTTAATGTCCCTTATCCTGCCAGGCTTTGGACAGCTGTATAACGGCGAGGTCAATCGCGGTTTACTACTGTTTATAGGCTTTGCGCTTTGCTCGATACCGTTGATGGTGCTGATTGCGCTCTATTTGCCCTCCTCACTGATGCTGCCAATGTTGGTATTGGCAAATGTTGTGGCTGTTGGGCTGTGGGTTTATGGGATTGGCAACGCGTGGAAAACCGCACGCACTCTTAAAAACTATACGCTTAAACCTTGGCAGACGTCGGGCGTCTACCTAGCGACTTTCCTTTGCGCTATGTTGTTTATATTCCCCACTATGATTCAGTACGTACGCACTAATCTCGTTGAATCATTTCACCTTCCGTCCGCCAGTATGGAGCCCTCGGTGATGACCGGCGATGTTATCTTTTCCAACAAGCAATACAACAAGCCCAATGGGGGTGCTAGTGCCGTTACACGTGGCGACATTGGGATATTTGTTTACCCTAACAATCGAACTCAATATTTTATTAAACGCATTATCGCACTGCCCGGGGATAACATTGAGATTCAAAACAGACAGGTGTTTATTAATGGCAAGGCACTTTCGCGCGGTGAAGCGGTGCAGAGTCAAACGCATCTTACGGTGACTGAAAAGCTTGGTGATAAGGAATATCAGGTGCAATGGCTTACCTCTGACGCTGACACGATGCTTCAGCTGACCGTGCCACCGGGTGAGGTGTTTGTACTGGGTGACAATCGCAGTGCGTCTAATGACTCACGTAAATTTGGTACGGTACCCATGCGGGATGTGGTAGGTAAGGCGGGGCAGATTTGGTTTTCTAAGGGTGAAGATGGGGTGCGTTGGGATAGGCTTGGGCAAATATTGAGGTGATCATAGAGATCTTCTCCCACAATGGATTGCTTACATTTTGATTGTAGATTATTATTTTAGGCTGGATAACAACCCTATATAAAGGTTTTCTATGTCTTCAGTTGCTCCAGCAATCAAGTTGTTACTTTGTCTTGGCGTATCGCTCTTCTTCACCCAAGCTCATGCTGATCAAACCGACATTATTATAGAGAAAACTGAAGCCATTAGTGTTGATACCTCCTCCATAAAGACACTCGAAGTGCCAACTGTGCGGCCCACACTCACGGTATCCAAACGCAAATTAGTCCAACCGGCCTACCTGCGTGAAAGACTTCCTGAGTCAGCAATTGCTTATATCAGGCTACCCAATATTTGGGACACACTTGGCACGCCTAGTGGCAATGTATTTGACCCTGCTGTAGGGTCAGAGGCATTCGTTGGCGCGGCTAACAAAGTAAAAGAGGGCTTTGCGTCAAATCTAATTCCAGAGTTTCCTAAAGAGTCGCGGCCCATCGCGCAATTAGTCACGAAACACATCAATTCGCCGTTAGAAGTTGTAGCACTAAAAAGTGCCAATTCAGCAATGCCCTTTCCAAACATACTAATAACCGCAGCCGTCGACTTTGAAACCCCCGCGGCTGTGCAAGCGATGCTGGTAGCGCTGGTTGCGGCATCGCCTATCACTATCAGTAAGCCGATGGATGAAAGCGGTTTAGCAGAACTTATAGCCGGTGATCTAACTGCGTATGTGTTTTGGAGTGAGGACTTATCCCGTTTGTTCATTTTCGCTGGTGCGAGTGCAAAATTTGACAATTTTTCGAACATTTTAGAGGCGCTGAAAACTAACGACAACCACCCGATGCTAGTAGCAGAAGAGCGTATAGATGAAAGTGGTCAGGGTACTTTCTTGTGGGTGAATCCACCACAGCTCCTCAAAATTGCTAAAGAAATAGGCATACCAGCAAGTGAGCTGGCCCCACTATCTATGGCAGGTGTCAACACGATGAAAAGCGCTGCTCTGGGTGCTGGCACGCGCAACGGTATCAATCGCTTGAAACTTGCTGTCGACATGCCAGCGATGGGGTTGCGCGCACTTATCCCAACAATCAAATCCAGCCCTACTTTCAACCTAAAAGGTGAAACCAATTGGGTGGTGACACTGGGGCTTCCCGCAAAATCAAACATCATCGGCTATCAAACGATGGCCGCGATGGGTGCGCCGGACAAGATGGCGGACTACAATAAATTTAAAGAAGGCTTTACTGAGACATTCGGGTTTAGCCCTGAAGATATTTTTGACTTTTTTGGTCAAGATGTGAGTATTGTTTCAGGCGAAACTGGCACCTTTTTTGCGGTGCGCCTAAATGATAAAGAAGCATTTGAGGCCATGCTTGAGAGGTCCGTCAAAGATTTTGACCTGACTTACGAACAACGCAAGATTTCTGGCAGTCTCTATCATCACCTACAGCTTCCAAATATTTCCTTTGATCAAGTGTTGAAGGCAAATTTACAAAAGGGATTCCACAAAATAGCTAAACGCATGATTTCTGTACCTACGCATTTGTATTGGCAGCAGGAAGGTGACTATTTACTGATAGCAAACCTTCCGCAAATTTTGATGGATCGTCATGATATCTCACCATCTGTGCCTGCCAATGAATGGCTTGAAAAGAAACAGCGGATGAACCCTGAAGGCGCCTTGATGATGATCTCGACTGTGAATAATGGGGTTCCTGAATCAGTTTATCGCATGCAGCTATCCATGCTGAGTTATTTTGGGGATTTAACCGAAAACCCTATTGACCTGTTTAAACTCCCAACCGCCCGCGAAGCCAAGCTTCCTAAGCAAGGTACTTATGGTTTAAAAATTACGTCAAGTGACACGCTGCTTGCTGTTGAGTTGAACTATGAAAATAATCCACTCGAATTATTTGGTGGCAGTACCATTGCCAGTACCTCGGTCGCTGGGATTGCAACCTTCCTTATGATATCGGCGCAAGAGGAGTACGAGACCCTCCAAAGGCGTGCACTGTTGATTCCTGGTATTACAGCCGCTAAAAAAGTGAGCAGTGCATTGGATGCTCACAAAGAAGAGTATGAACGCTATCCGGGACAAGCGGAGATAGAGGCGCTTGAACTTGAAGTTGAGACCGATGCTTACACTCTGTCAATAGATGGCAATACTGGAGAAATCACTGTGGAATATGACATTGATCAATGGTCGAGGGGAGGCAGTACGTTGACGTTGGTACCACCTTCTGATGAATCAGCCACTTGGACGTGTGAGTCAGATATTCGGGATAAGTATTTGCCCAAGTCGTGCCGCTAAGCGTCAGGCTAGACCCTGCAAGCGGCAATACTTATGACCACGATAGGTCAAGGCATGAAAATCAGTACACGAAATACAGATTACCCAGCCATCTGAATTAGATAACGTTACTCCACCTAACACAAACCGATTCGCCCGCTTTCAAATCTTCATCCCCGACACTCTTACGTGACACCCAACGCATGCTTTTAATCCAACGCGAGCGATTAGTATGTGGTGCATATTGCCTAGCGATAACCCATTGATTTTCACCTTGAGTCACAGTGTGCCATTGCATGCAGCTTGGCCGCTCTCCTTGCCTATTTTGCGGTAAAGCAGGTGTAGTTGACAGGCTACTACCAACTATCACGGTGTGATCGGTGCGCGTAAATGAATAGGGGCCGACACCACAGATAAAAATGATGATGCCTAAAACAAATATTCCCAATCCACCCCAGCTCATGAGCTTAAGAACAATTTGGGGGTAGAGGTTTGATGTGCTTGGCCAGTCGCTCTTTTGCCTCTTTTATGCAAGCATTAGCATTCTCATCAATTTTTTCAGGAATTTTAGCCGCATTAAAAGCAACAATGTTTAAATAATATTGAACGCCATTGATGAAGCCTTCCCGATAGGCTTTTTGTCTTCCATACTGAATTCCAAACCAGTAGACGGAGCCCGTAAACACCAAATATATAACGAGCTTTAAGTAAAACGAACCTAATCCACACAGTAGGTCGATGGTACACCCGTTCATATAACCCCCTCACTCAGATAAATGAGATGTAAGCCGTAGTAACATCCCGTGCCAGTTTCAAAAATAGATACTGGTCACAAGCAGCATATTAGGTAAGTGTATAAAATACAACATCTGACTAAATATAAGCCAATTTAACAGGAAAGGTTAGTGCCGTTAAGCGTCAGGCACGTTGAACAACCCCCTTAAGTAGGCACTATCAATGTCACTTGGTGTCTGTGCAAAGTTTGCAAGGTTTGGGAAAATTGCTGGCATTAATGTCGCATCAACACCAAACCAACGGCACAAGCTCGCATTCAGCTGATCCTGTGCCGTTGACGGAATGATACGACCTCTATCGCTGTAATCATCTGCCCCTGCTAAGGTTAAGTCGGGCAGGCTACCCAGCATCTGTCCACCGCCAAGATTGCCTGCTTGGTTCAGACCATCCCCACCCATCACGATATGATTCCCTCCCCAAGCGTGGTCGGTTCCATCACCATTATTACCAAGCGTTCTGCCAAAATCAGACAAGGTGAAAGTACTCACCTTGTTGGCATGCCCCATCTCGTCCATGGCGGTTTGAAACTTAGATAACCCTAAGCTCAACTCGCGCAGCAATAGCGGGTGTTTAGTGGCTTGATCACTGTGTGTATCAAAGCCTCCTAAACTCACCATAAATATCTGACGCTGATAACCACCTGATGCAAAGCTATCTTTCACCCCCATATCAATCATTTTGGCAACGGATTCTAACTGGGTAATCAACTGACCTTTAATCTCATGTTCAAAGCCCAAATCACCCTGACTAGGTACCGAGAACAAGTCATTTCCATAACTATCTTTTGATGAATAATTAAAGGAATGATTGTTCCAAGCATCACTTAGCAAATCAAAACTACTTAAGGATTTTTTGGCGGTATTGCTAAATAACCGTTCAAAGGGGTTATTACTCGCGTAGGTGCTACTGACATCAAAGTTTGTGAGCCCGGTGTTTGAGCTATTTTGCACACCGTGAAGTGCCTGAAATAGAGCACGGCGATCGACATGGGTCGGATAAGGCGATTTTGTCATATCGTATATCTGTGGCGGGTTGCCCGGACTAATCACCAGTGGTACAGCACTTTGACCAATCAGCATACGATCACTGCCTGCATAGGAAATATTCAATCCCATTGGCGAGCGATTATTGATGCCTGACCAGTTATCAGCAATACGCCCTGCCCAACCGACATCATTTAGATTGTTGCCTTGACCGGTTTGCAGTGCACGTTGCTGATGATTATGCGCAAATAAAAATAGCGGTAAGTTGGCCGTTTCAGCCTGTATCTGTGCTTTTGAAACAGGTTCGACCAAATTCCCAATATTGGATATTACCGAGGCTTTGTTGCTAACGATCAAATCAGCTAACTCCGGCATTACCGCATTGACGCCTAACTCAAACCCATTCGCCGCCATGGGGTAGTGACCCTTTAAATAGGCTTCGGCGGCTTTGCCGTTGCTGTAGTAGGGGTTTCCAGCAGCCTTTCTCAACACACCGGCATTTGCATTTAGCAAGTCATTAGGAAGCGAGCTGTTTGCCACCGCCAATTGGCCACGACTGCCTGCATAGGCTGAATAACCGGTTAGGGCGTCTTCACCTGTGGGGATCAACATATTAAAGCTATCATTCCCACCGTATAAAAATACGCAGACCATCGCCTTATAATCGATAAACTCTGGCGCTGCGGCGGTGGCTTGACTCATCAAGGCCAACTGGCCAAGTGAGCCTAACGTACCGCTTGCAGCCATTGTTTTTAGAAACTCACGACGGCTTTTACTGTTTAAATTTGACATGATATTTCCTTATCGCTGAAACATGTAGGCACTGGATGTCGTAATCATCCGAACCGTGTCTTTAACACTCAGCGTTGCTTCCTTGAATTTGTTGGTGTGATCAGATTCTGCCGATTTCATCAGGTATTTACTCAATGCGCCGCGTAGTGTCGCGTCCATTGTTCCACCTAGTAATAAGCGGTCGTAGTGACTGATCAGCGCATTAACCGCCGCGGCTTTATTGGGCCGGCTAGTGGCCTCGTAAGGCTCAAAGTTGTAAAAACTCCCACCTGCAGCCTGCCTCATCAGTACCAAGGCATCATTAAAATCACTCGTCATTAATATTTCATAGCCGTGGTGCTTGGTCGCGGCAAAATCACTAAGGCTCTGTTCAGCAATTCCCGTAATTCTATTTTTTTCGTAAGCGTAGGTGATTTCAAACAACTTATTGTTGTATTTATGCAGGTTCTGATGGGTCAAAATCTTCATTTCAGGACTAACTAAACCACGCGAAGAAAAATAAGGATCACTGGGTACATAGTCAGCTGCGTAAAAATTAAAGACAGAAGGCGAACGGAGCGGCCCTTGCCCAAAATGCTCGTTTGGCGCTTTGAACCAATACACACCGGATACGGCCGTTTCACCATCTTCACTTTTCCAACCATTTAATGGAACAGTATTTAGTGCTCTTAACACCTGTGTATAAGCAATAATTGGCTCTTTAATCTTACCAAAACGCTCATTGGCAGGGTCTGGGTTACGTGCTTCATCATCTAACAAGATGGCACGAATCACCGCCTTTAAATCACCACGAACACCATCACCGTTATTAATAAACACACGTGAAACCCTTGCCACATAAGCTGGAGTAGGGTTTGAGGTGATCAATCGCATGATCAGATGTTTACTCACATGCGGTGCAATATTAGGGTGTTGAAATAGGGCATCTAGGGCTGAGTCCATGCCGCTGCCATCCTCACCTGAATTTAGAGCAAAGGTTTTACCCACCACGGTGACTTTTCCATCGCCGCCTTCGGCAATCTCATCCTCGTGTTCAGTCGCTGTAAATTCCATTTGACGCGTGTAATCACCACTGTTTTCAAAACTGTCGCCGTACCAGTCATTACTTACAAGGTCCCAACCTGTCATCACTTTTGATAACTCCGTCACATCTTTTTCAGTGTAACTTGGCAGCTGTGTAGTACCACTGTCAGGGAAGGTTGCTGGGTCGCCATCACGGTTTGGTGACCCATCGATATTGAGCTCGAAAAGTCCAATCGTAAATAACTGCATTAACTCGCGTGCAAAATTTTCATCCGGCGTCGTGCCTGTTTCTAGGTTGGCTTTTTGATTTCCCTGATGGGACAAATAGACCCCCATCACTGGGCTTCGGGCCATTTCACCGAGCAAGTCTCGGTAATTACCAAAGGCATGACGCGTGAGCATGTCATAATAATCGGCTAAGCCTTCGCCTCGATGATGCAGCGGCTGCTCAACGTTCGATACTACCAACAGCTGACTCAAAGCAAACGCAACCCGCTGGCGTAGTTGATCACGACCGTGGGCAGTATGGGTAGGATGTAAGCCAATAGCATTTTCCCACCACGTCGCCATTTGATATTCATCAACACTAAAGTCAGCTTCCTGCTGATTAAAAACAGCAGTCGCATACCAAGGGGTGTTGGGTTCGACCTGTTCTGCAATTTGAAGTGTCCGCTGCAGATGGGTCAGGTGCTGATCTGTGTCGCTGTCATAAGCCGAAGGCGCGTTCAGCTGCTCATCGACCCACACATCGGCCTCAATATTTTGCACTCGGTTTAAATCACTGAGCGTTGGGCCAAAGGTGGTATGAAGGAGCAAGCGGTGGGCATTGCGCAGCTTCTCCTTGGCTGTAACAGGGGCTTTGATGGTAATGATCACTTTAGCGCTATTCGCGCGGCCCTGCGAATCCTCCATCACATACCAGAACGTGTCCTCACCAACATAGTCTTTTGGGGCTTTGTAGAAAATATTAGTGCCATCGACAGAAGAGCGCCCGCCTTTTTGTGTCCAGTCGTTGGTGCTTATGAGCGTTATTGACTGCCCCAAGTCATTATTTAACACGGCGATCTTAATATCGCCATTTCGCTCAAGGGATGAAGTGTCTACATTGGCTTGGGGATAGCCTGTGTATCTGTCCGTTGAGGTATCCGTATTTGTTGTATCCGCCGTTACTGTTACGGTAACTTTGGCACTATTGGTACGACCTTGTGAATCTTCCATCACGTACCAAAAAGTATCCTCGCCAATAAAATCTTTTGGAGCTTTATAGGTGATACTCCCGCCACTGACAGAGGAACGACCACCTTTTTGTGTCCAGTCATTGGTACTGGTCAATTTAATCGACTGTCCCAAGTCATTATCAAGTACCGGTATCTCAATACTGCCATTTTTCTTGGTAGATGCAGTATCTTCAATCGTTTGCGGGGGGCCTACAGACTCGCTTTCAGTAATTGTGACCGTTACTTTGGCATAGTTGCCCCGCTCCTCGTCATCTGAGAAAACGTACCAAAACGTATCTTCACCAGTAAATCCAGCTTTAGGATGATAGTCGATTTTGAGCTTATCCTCTCCCAAGCTAACTAAGCCGCCTTGTGAGGAATAAGGATTGGTACTAGTCAGTTCTAGATTACTCCCCAAATCGTTATCTAAAACCGTAATTGAAATTTTAGTATCCATTTGCGTACTGGCGATGTCATCGATACCTTTTGGCCATGGTCCTGCCGCTAGCGCAACGCTAGATACTAAAGCGAGTACTAACGCGCAAGTAGTATTTATAATGTTCATTTGTTAATCCTTTAACAACAATAATCCACATTAAAAATATACCAGTAAAAATTTCACCAAGGTAAACCAAGCCGTCAAATTGCTTCATATATGGGATAAATGGCATGTCAGTGACTTTATAGATGCAGCTTAAACCTCAGCTGCATCTAAGGTGCGACGCGTGTCCGCCTCAACTTCGTTCAACTGCTCTAGCGTTAGATGACAGCTAATTTCATGCCCATCTTTCAACTTAAGAATCGGCGGTATCGTGGTATTACACGTTCCGTCCATTGCCATCGGGCAACGGTTATAAAACGGACAACCCACCGCCGTCATTTCTACACCACGAGAAATACCCACCGCCATTTCACGCTTTTGCATAGTGTCTTCTAACCAACCGATACGCATTTCTGGCACTGAGCTAATTAGCAGTCTTGTATAAGGATGAAAAGGCGGCACGAGCACTTCATCGGTCGGCCCTTGCTCAACCACACGGCCAGCGTATAGCACCACAATTTCATCCGCAAACGACGCCACGGTAGACAAGTCATGACTAATAAATACAAATGACACACCGGTCTTGTCACGAAGATTAGTAAGTAGCTTGATGACATTGGCCCCAACGATACTATCTAACGCCGAGGTTACTTCATCACAAAGCAACACTTCAGGCGTTGCTGCGAGTGATCTTGCAAGGTTAATACGTTGCTTTTGTCCGCCTGACAATTCCATCGGGTAACGACTGGCAAACTCTGGCGGCAGCTCCACCAACTCCAAAATTTCAGACACTTTGGCATGTTTTTCTTTGCCCTTGAGCCCATGATAAAACTCAAGCGGTCGACCAATAATATTCCCGATTAACTGTTTAGGGTTAAGTGCGGTGTCGGCCATTTGGAATACGAATTGTACTTTTTGTAGCTCGGAGAGTTTGCGATCTTGCAAGCTACCTGCAAGCTTTTTACCATCTAAAATAATATCGCCGCGCGCCGCTGGCAGCATACCTGCCATGACTCGCGCTAAGGTTGATTTACCACAGCCTGACTCACCAATGACTCCCACCACATGGCCATTTTTCACGCTAACATTGATGTCTTTGAGGATGGGTATTTTCGGTTCACCATTGACCTTACCGCCGTAACCCGCCGTTATTTCACGCACCTCAAGGTTGTCTGTATCACGGTTATGCTCGACACCGACATCCGTGCCTAACCCTGCAATTGGCTTGGGTCGTACCGCCTCCATCAAGCGCTTGGTGTAAGCATGCTGTGGTCGGTTGATGATCTGATCAGCCGAGCCTTGCTCCATCACCTCACCGCTGTAAAGCACCACGATGTGATCGGCAATTTGCGCCACTACCGCAAGGTCATGCGTGACATAAATGGCTGCGGAGTTTTCCTCGTGAATTACCTTTTTGAAGGCCTTCAACACTTCAATTTGGGTCGTCACGTCAAGCGCCGTTGTAGGCTCATCTAGCACCATTAAATCTGGCTTGCCACACAATGCCATCGCCGCCATTAAACGTTGCAGCTGCCCACCTGATACCTGATGAGGATACCGATTACCAATGAGATGGGGGTCAGGTAGCTCTAACGCTGCATAAAGCTCTTCAGCACGCTTGGTTGCCGCTTTCTGATCCAAAATACCGTGCAGTACGGCCGACTCAGTAACCTGCTCACCAATCGTCAAAGCCGGATTAAAAGTTGCCGCTGCGCTTTGCGCTAAGTAAGCCACTTTCGCCCCACGCATCTCGCGCTGCTTGAGCGGCTCCATCGACAACAAATCTTCGCCACGCAATTTCACCTCACCACCCGCAAAATGCAGTCCAGGCTTGGTATAGGCTAAAGCCGCCAGCGAAATAGTGGTTTTACCTGAACCTGACTCACCAATTAGCGCAACCACTTCCCCTTTGTGAATAGTAAAATCGACACCTTTTACAATGGGGATTTCAACGCCTTCATCACTCGTGGCGCTAATACGTAAGTCTTTTACTTCAACTAATACTTCCTTATCGATGCTTTCCATGACAATCCCCCTTAGATCATTTTCTTAGCGAGACTTCCGCCAGACTTGGCAGAGATGTCATCGACAATCAGGTTAACCGCAATGGTAAAAGAGGCAATCGCCATGGCAGGCCATATCGCGGCGTAAGAGGTCACGACGTTCCCGTCTAAATCGATACCACCACTAAGCCCTGCAAGACCGTCACGAACCATGCTTCCCCAATCAGAAGCGGGGGGTTGAATACCTAACCCTAAGAAGCTCAAGCTGGAAATAAACAACACGACAAATACTAAACGCAAACCAAAGTCAGTCGCTAACGGCATAATGGCGTTAGGCAAGACTTCAGACCGAATAATCCACCAGATGCGCTCACCACGAGCGTGCGCCGCTTCGACAAAGTCTTGTACCATAATATCTTGCGCCAGTGCCCGCGCGATTCGAAAGACGGAGGTGGCGTAAATTACACCGGCCAAACCAATCAGTATGGGTACCGATGAGCCTAACGCCGCAATCACGATCAAACCAAGCATGATGGAGGGAAGCGCGAGAATGGCGTCGTTTATTCGACTGATAATCATATCAATCCACCCGCCTTTAACGGCCGCTAAGATACCTAGCGTGATGCCCATGGAGTAAGCCAATAGCGTGGCTAATAGGGCGATACCAATAGTATTACGTGCGCCATAAAGCACGCGTGAAAGCGTATCTCTTCCAAGATGATCGGTTCCTAGGTAAAAAGCCCCGTATTCATTATCATGCGCCACCATAAAGCTATCATCACCGTCCATGTCCATTTCATGATGCGGTGAGATTGAAGGCCCAATAGCAACCATCACTAACCAGAAAATGACCACGAAACTAGCCAGCTTACCAACCCAAGACAGTTTAAGTTTTCGCTTAGGTGGTGCATCGGGTAACTCTGCAAATGCATCGAGTTTGGCGAGGACTTCATTTTCATTTTTTATTACTTCACTCATATCCGTATCTCCGCCGTTATTTCGGGTGTCTTAATCGTGGATTAGACAAAATCGATGCGATATCCGCTAACAATATTAATACCACATAGACGCCACAGAAAATCATCGCACAAGCTTGTACTAGCGGTAGATCACGTGTTTGCACACCGTCGATCATTAGCTTGGCCAAACCGGGATAAGAGAAGATGGTTTCGACGATCACCACGCCGCTCACCAGATAGGCGAGGTTAAGAGCAATAACATTGACGATGGGGCCAATTGCGTTATAAAGCGCATGACGCAAAATGATACGCTTGCGAGGAACCCCTTTTAAAATTGCCATTTCGATGTATGGCGAGCTCATCACATTAAGAATGCCGGCACGGGTCATTCGGATCATTTGAGCAGACACCACAATAACTAAAGTGATGAGTGGCATGGCCATCGCTTTAAGTAATTCGAGCCAAGATTCATCGCCCGTTAAATACAGCGTTGCAGGAAGCCATTTCAATTTAACAGCAAAAACTAACACCATAATAGTCGCAATGAAAAACTCTGGTACGGAGATAGTACTCAAGGTGCCAAAGGTCACAATGCGATCTAACTTAGTGCCAGGGTGCATAGCGGCCCATAAACCTAGTGCTATGGAGATTGGAATCGAGATTAAGGATACCAACCCTGCCATCATCAATGTATTCCAAATGCGGCTATCGATGAGGCTAGATATCGTGGCACCGCCTGCTTTTGATATACCAAGGTCGCCTGTCATCATATTGCCAAGCCAGCTGAAGTAGCGAATATAACTCGGTTGATCCATGCCTAGCTGCGCCCGTAACGCCGCCAAGGTTTCAGGGGTGGCTGACTGCCCGAGGATAATACTCGCCACGTCGCCGGGCAAAATACTGGTTATGAGAAAGACAATCACCGAAACCACAAACAACGTCGCGATACCAATACCGAGCCGTTGTAAAACCATTCGCATCATCATGGAATAGTTATCTCCTTTTTTATCACTGGATTTTATCTCTAGCGGTTAGTCGCCCTTAACATGCCCTTTTGCTACCGCTATATTTTGTATTACTTGATCCGGCAACCCCTTGTAATCACTGCCAAACTGCCATAAAAATTGCTGGTACATGCCATTATCAAACATTAACCCTGCGGCTATTATCGACTCATCGCGCTCTTCATGTATTCTCACAATGAGCCCGTCGACATCCATCGCCTCTGAAACTTTAACGTCAGAAATCAACTCAATGGACGTTAAAATACCTAATATGATCTTTGCCTCGGTCCAATACTCTGTAAATCCATCTTTGGCGAACGTTCGTGTAATCGTTTCACCCTCTTGCAATGTAATCTCAACAAACGGCTTACGAAACAAAGGACTGCTGGCGCGCACGCTACTGACTGGCTGCGCACGGGGCGGCCAGCTGACAAGTTCGTCAATGATTGGATTATCGGTAAACTGATCCAACGTATGGTTCATAAGTGAGGGATGCTAATGCTGTGTAGCTTGTGCCAGCAGACTGCTCTAAAAAGGGATGGCGTCGTCTAATGGCAAAGACTAGACACAGAAGCACTGCATCTAGTCCATTGTTTACTAAGACCAATATCAGTCTCAATAAAGCCTGGCGTTACTTAGTGGTTAAGCAACTCGCTAAGATTTAAGTGAGCCAAATAAACTCAGGCCACTCACAACCACCAACTTGCCCTAACGGCACATTAGGAATACCCATGACGTTGTTTGCTACACCGTCATTGATATTTGAGAACGCAGGGATAACCATACCAGAACCGTTATGAACCAGTGTTTGCATCTCACAATACATTGCGTGACGCTTCTCAGGGTCGAGCTCAGACAGTGACGCCGTCAGTAGCTCACCCATGCGCTTATTGTTCCAGAACGTGTCGTTCCACTTAGCACCCGGTGCAAACTGGATGGCTAACTGTGAGTTAGCGGTTGGTCGCATGTTCCAAGTCACCACGTTAACTGGCTCCTTCATCCATACCGCACCCCAGTAACCATCGTTAGGGACCTTCTTCAGCTTTAGATCAAAACCAATTTTGGCGGCGTTGGCTTGGGCTAATAACGCAGTATCTTCAATACCTGAAGTAACTGGCGCAACGAAAATTTCAGCGCCGTCGATGCCCGCTTTCTTGAAGTGGAATTTTGCTTTGTCTAGGTCAAATTCACGCTGTGGTAATTCAGAACAAAAATCAGCACCGTGCGCAGAAGAGATCGGCGTGTCGTTACCGACCGAACCTTTTCCTTTAAGAATCCGCTTCACAATGCGCTCACGGTCCTGAAGGAACTGCATGCCTTTAACGAAATCGTCGTTCTCACCCGGTGCTGAGTTCTTTAAGCAGCAGATACCGAGCTGAAGCGCTGCAGGGATAGATGATAATCTAACGTTGTCAGCAGAATCGATCTGTCGAAATGCCTTCGGTTCAACGTTAGAGGCAATCTGTACATCACCTGAAATTAGTGCGTTGACGCGCGCAACAGGGTCAGTAATTGCCGTGATTTCAATCGCATCAAGGTTTGCACCTTCACGCCAGTAATTTTCATTGCGCTTATGAACCGACTTTACACCTGGCTCAAATGACTCACTAGTAAATGGACCGGTACCGTTCCAATCACCCGTAGAATCTGCCTTGATTACTTTGTTTTGGAACAAGCCTAACAAAATAGGTAAGTCGGCATTTGGCCCCGTTAGTATGGCTTTAACTTCCATCGGGCCTGACTTTTTCCACTCTTTAACAGAGCTCATTACCGATTTGATAACCGACGTAGACTTCTCGCCTAAGTGGCGATTCATGCTGTAAACAACGTCTTCTGGCGTTAGGTCAGAACCGTCGTGAAACTTTACGCCCTTACGCAGGGTAAATGTCCACTCTGACGCATCTGCATTAGGTGTCCACTTAGTTGCCAGTTCTGGCATGGGTGTAATATTTTCGCCAAGCTGTACTAAACCGTTATAGACCGCACGGCCGCGACTGTAGTCGATGTTTGAAGTAAATAAGCTTGGATCTGCTTTATCATCAGGACCGTGTAGGTTAGATGCATAGCGTAGTGTGCCACCCTTCTTAGGGTCCGCCGCCATCGCGACTTTGGCATCTAGCAATAAACTCTTGGCTGCGACGAGTGAAACACCTGTCATAAGAGACAATTTCATCATCTCGCGTCGGCCCATGCCTTCGTTAGACAGCTTACACGCTAGGTCTTTATGGGTTTGAGTTAAATCATTATAATTTATCTTCATTATTCCTCCTCAGTAGATGAAAATACGCTAACTCAAAAAAGCCTAACATATTCAGCAGCTTATTTATACTGGCTTAGAATTTATGAATGATGTGACTCATCTAAATCATGATCTACCATAGGGTGTGGAGAGTTTTCATTAGTTGGTTTTGCAGGAAAACTACCTGTTTTCATCGCCGCATCTTCCATGCGCGTTTCGGCCCACAAACGAATGCCACGCCGATAAGCCGCTCTCGCAATGAGATGAGCCCCCACCGGTGCTGTCAAAAATAGAAACGCGATAATGAGCAGGGCTTTGGTGATCACCAGTGAGCTTGCAAAATAAACAGAGACCCCCAGTACAATGAGGCCCACACCCAAGGTTCCTGCTTTAGTTGATGCATGCATGCGAATAAGTACGTCAGGCAGGCGTAACAAACCAAGCCCTGCAATGGCGGCAAACCCACCACCAAGAATAATAAGTATGCTAACGATAATGTCGTTCATTATAGTTTTTCTCGTGAAGGGACTTTAAGTTCCGTATCGCCCTGCTGCAGCGCAGCATCTTCATCATCCAGCGGCACCTGCGTACTGATTTCCAGATAACGAGCAAAGCCCACCGTTGCTAAAAACCCAACCAGCGCCAGCGCGAGTCCTAAGTCAAGATAGGCTGAGTTATCAAGCCGTAAAGCTAGCAAGGATGAGACCGCGACCAGCAAAATGGTCACCAAGTCCAACGCGACGATCCTGTCAGCGGCGGTGGGGCCTTTGAACATACGGATACAGCCAGCGACCAAGCCAAAGGCGGTCAGTCCCAGCGCAATGTTAGTTGCAAATTCCATTAACGCATCGCCTCCAAAACCCGTCGCTCCATGCCACGCTTAAACTCACCAATAAACAGTTCAGGGTCGTCAACGAACATGGCGTGTACCAGCAGGTGTGAGCGGTCATCACTAAGGTCTATCGACAGTGAGCCTGGCGTTAGCGAAACAAGGTTGGCTAACACCGTAATTTCAGCATCGGTGCTGGCATCAATGGGTACAGCGATGAGTGCCGGTTTGCTTCGATGCGTTGGGGTCAGCACGTCCCACGTAACTTCCAAACTCGACACAATCAACTCATAAATGAAATACAGCGCAAGCATTACACCGTCAAATAATTTACCACAGTAGCGGCTTGCGCCAAACAAAGGCTGTAAAATAAACAACACCAGATAACCGATCAAAAAGCCCACCAGTAAACTGGGCAGACCGATTCCACCGTTTAGGGCCGCCCAGACAAACGCAAGAATTAGATTAGTAGCAAATGGCGTCATTATTCCTGTGCCTCATTTGGATTAATTTGCGCGGATGACCGATTAGGCAATACGGTATCTAAATAAACCGTGGGGTTCATCAGGTCCTGCGCAGCGGTGTCTGACAGTTCGATAATTTTACCGGGTAAAAACCCTATCAATAACATGATTAAGGAGAGACCTAGCACAGGGGTCCAAGCATATCCGTCAGGTGGCGATACCGATGGCCCAATCGCTTTACTGTTAGAGGGGTCTGTTGATGTTCGAGTACCAAATGGCTTGGGCTTCCAAAAAGCCTCAGACCAGATACGAATCAGCGGAATAAACGTTAGCAGGCTGACCAAAATAACAAAGATAATAACCACCGTCGCATCGTGGTGAAGTCCCGCCTCAATGATAAGCAGTTTGGCCCAGAAACCAGACAATGGGGGGATACCAATAAGCGACAGTGCTGCCAGCAAAAATAGCATCGCAAACTTGGGTCGCTCTTGATACAAACCGCCGAGCCGTGCCAGTTCAAAGCTGCCGCCCAGTTTACCAATTATACCCGCAATCATAAATAACAGTGCCTTGATCAAAATACCATGCACCATGTAAAAAATAGCCGCGCCCATCGCCAAAGCAGACCCTAGCCCCAAGCCCAGCAGCATAAAGCCAATTGACCCGATCACGTGGAACGCCAAAATACGGCGCACGTCGTTGTGCGTCATTGCACCAAATACGCCCAGCACCATCGTCACTAACCCTAAACAGAGCAGTGTCATATCGATCACTGAGTGCTCACCAGGGAATATGAGTGTAAAGGTGCGCATAAGTGCATAAATACCCACCTTTGTCATTAGCGCAGCGAACACGGCCGTCACGCTGATTGGCAGTGTGTGGTAGGACGCTGGCAGCCAAAAATACAGCGGAAACACCGCCGCTTTAATACCAAATGCCACCAGAAACAGTACCGCAACCACTGCAACTAGTGCCTGATTTTCAACCTGTGGGACACGTAACGACAAGTCAGCCATGTTAAGTGTGCCAGTTAACCCATACAGCAATCCAATGGCCGTTAACAGTAATACAGTGGAGATGAGGTTGATGGCAACATACTTTACCGCGCCGTCGAGCTGTACTTTATTTCCACCTAACACCAGCAAGGCAAAGGAGGAGATAAGCATCACCTCAAACCAAACGTATAAATTGAACAAGTCACCGGTCAAAAATGCCCCTACCACACCGGCGATGAGCATATTCATAAAGGTAAAGAAACCACCGGAAATTCTTGCATCCGAAACATCACCCATGGCATAAATATTCACGCTCAGCGCGACGATGGCGGTCACCACAATCAGCATGGCGCTCAACGTATCTGCAATGAGTGTAATACCCATCGGGGCTTGCCAGCCGCCCATTTGGTTAGATAGCGGACCACTGTAAACCACCTGGTACAGCAAAATAATCGCAAGCGCTAACAAGACAATCGAGCCTGCAACACTGATTGCACCACGCGCTTTGATATTACTGGTCGACACAAAACTGAGTGCAGCCGTGACCATTGGCACTAAAATGCAGGCAATCAACAATCCATTCATGATGATTTCTCCTGATCTTCAGGGTCATCGTGACGTTGCTCTGCGAGCGTCATCTCATCGACATCGACTGTCCCAATGGCCTGATAGGCTTTGAGCGCGAGTACTAATGTAAACGAGACCAGTCCAAAGCCAATAACAATGGCGGTTAGTACCAAAGCCTGAGGTAAAGAATTTGCATATTGCAAGCTGTCACCGTCGACAATGAGCGGTGGAGCACCGACGGTTAAGCCACCCACTTTAAAAATAATGAGATTGGCGACATTACTAATTAGCACTAGCCCAAACAAAAATTTGACCAAATTGCGGCTCAGCATCATCCAAACACTGACAGACATTAGCACGCCAACTAAAAGGCTCAGTAAAATCTCCATTAGAGCTCCTCCTCCAGCGCAATGACCATGCCAGAGACCCCACCAACGACAACGAGGTAAACCCCCACATCAAATATTAGTGGCGTGCCGAGCGCTAAGCCCTTATCGGTTTCGGTGGCACCAATAAACACCCACAGTCCGGTTAAAAAAGCGCTGTCTTGCAGCAGCGGCAAAATACCTGAAGCGACTGCGATAAGCAGCCCAATCAGCACCAATGTTCGTGGGTTAACACGCAAAAGCTTGCGCATCATTAGGGGGCCTTCGGCCAACCCGTAAACAATAATGCCTGCCGCGGCGACCAATCCGCCGATAAACCCACCACCCGGCTCGTTGTGACCTCGCCACAGTAAAAATACGGAAAAAAGCAGCATGAGCCCAACGAGAAGACGACTAATCGTGCTAAAAATTAAGGAGTTCATGAGTGAGGCCCCTGTGGGTGTACGCGGACCTTTAATAAGGCAATAACAGCCATCGCGGCGGTCGCCACAACGGCCACTTCGCCCAAGGTATCTAGTGCACGAAAATCAACCAAAATGACATTAACAATATTTCGACCGTAAGCCTTGGTCAAGCTGTTCTCTTCAAAGAACTGAGTGACGGTTAAATCTAAAGGTGCTAATGACACACCTAGCGTAATGACCGTCATAACGACCCCTGCGCCGATTGCGATAACAGCGTCTCGAAACCCTCTTGCTCTGGCCGAATGCAACTGACCAGGGAATCGGGGTAACTTGATCAGCACGGTCGCAATGAGCACAACAAACAGCGTCTCCACCATCAACTGTGTGATGGCCACATCGATCGCCCCAAATACAAGAAATAACACAGCGACACCGCTGCCAACAATACCCAAAGCACAAATTGATAGCAGGCGTGTATTGCTAAATGCCACAACAACGGAGGCACCCATCATCAACACAACTACCAAGGCGATAATCGGCGTTATTGGGGTAAGGTCTGTAAAGTCCATCGCGATAGGATGATAAAGCAGCGTAGCCGCCACCGAGACAACGAAGGCTGCAAAGACGATTGTTAGGTAGTGACTTAGCGAGCCGGTTTGTAGCCGATTTGTCAGGCCTGAGGCCAAAGACTGTACGGCATTAAGCAGACTTTCGTAAGCCGTATCGCCAAGTACAGGCAGCTTCTCAACCAACTTATTAATGGTTTGACTCACTACATTGAGTTTGAAAAACAACAGCGCGCCGATGGCAACGGTAATTACGCTAAGTATTAGTGGGCCATTTATGCCATGCCAAAGCGAGAGCTTTACCTCAGATTGGGTTGCAAGAATATCGCTGACCGCAGGCTGTATGATAAATGTAGTAATCAAATCTGGAAAAATTCCAGTTGCAAGCCCCGCAATAGCTAGCAGCAACGGCCCAGCCCACATAAGCACAGACACCTCTTTAGGTTCACGCGTGATGGTTGATTGCCCGCTGATAAATACACGAAAAACAAACGTCAGCGCGATGGCGACCATCATGGCATTAGCCGCAACCGCGGTCGCGACAATCAGCCACGGCTCATTGGCAATCGCCAGTGCCCCCTCATATTTTAGCTCTTTACCAATAAAGCCAAGAAATGGCGGAAAGCCTGCCATTGATAACGCCGCCAATACCGCTGCGATCGCGGTCACAGGCATCGACCGTATTAACGACCCCAGTTTGTGATAGTCGCGTGTCCCTGTGCTTTTATCTACATTACCGACGGCTAAAAATAAGGCGCATTTGTAAAATGCATGAACTAATAAGAACGTCACCGCAGCAACAGCTGCAATGCGTAAATCAGAGGCAAGAAATAGCGTGAGCGTCCCTAGCGCCATCACAGTCGTCCACGCTAGCATCAACTTCATGTCAGTTTGTCGCAGCGCCATCATCGAGGACCAAACCGCAGTAATTCCACCGGCTATGCTTAAGGTATAAAACCACTCCTCGGTGCCACCTAAAGAGGGTTGCAGTCTCATCATAAGATAGATACCTGCTTTAACCATGGTCGCGGAATGTAAGTAGGCACTGACCGGCGAAGGGGCAGCCATGGCGTTGGGTAGCCAAAAATGAAACGGAAATTGCGCTGACTTGGTAAATGCACCGATTAAAATGAGCGCTAATATAATGGGGTAGTGATCGTGCTCAGTAATCGCTGAACCCGAAGCAATTATCTCAGAGAGCAGATAACTGTCAGAGGCTTGACCAAGCATGACAAGCCCCACCAAAAGTGCAAGCCCACCGCCACCGGTGATCAACAGCGCTTGCAGCGCTGAACGCCGTGCTTGACTGTTCTCATGGTCAAAGCCAACCAGCAGAAAGGAGGTAATCGTCGTCAGCTCCCAAAAAATGAACAACAAAATAATATTGTCAGATGACACAAGCCCGAGCATGGCAAGCATAAAGGCAAGCAGCAACCATTGAAGGCGGGCGTGGCCTTTGTGTGCTTTGAAATAGCCATAAGAATAAATGACCACTAGCACACCAATACCACTGATAAGCAAACTAAAAAGCAGGCTCAGGCCATCAACACGAAAGGCCAATTCCACACCCAATCGCGGTACCCACGGTGCATTAAACACCCAAGGCACACCTGAGGAGATAGCCTCTATCTGTGAGAGGTAAGCGACAAAAAAAGCGATTGCAGACACCAATGCACAGGCAAACGCGGTTTTAGCAGAGCTGCTAACACCTTGTTTCATGCTGGGGTCACTATAAGCGTCAGGGTGTGGCGTTGTTTCAGCAGGCATAATCCAGTAGCGGCAAGATAGGGCTAAGGAGATCGCCCAATTAGTGTAGATAAATAACGTCAGGTCAATCTAGTCTATGTAGAATGCCTGTTCGCAGTATGGCAGAGCAACCATAGAGGTCAAGTCGGTTTTTTCTTATGTATTCGTTAGTAGCGGTAGGTTAGCCAACTTCAAAGACCGAGGCGATTTTTGCAATGGAAGCTGCGGGCCTGCTACAGGTAGACACCCTACTTTTCAGGGTCGCGTACCAAGTCTTTTAATACGGAAAAATCGAATAATAACTACTTAAATATCGAATATTATTGCGATCAAGAAATCAATACTATGCACGATACATATTCTGGAGCGTTAGATGGAACAGATACTTTTATACAGTGGTGGCATCCTACTTGGCCTCATACTGTTAACTTGGAGCTCAGACCGATTCGTTGACGGCGCATCTGGCGTTGCACAATATTTTGGTATTTCGCCTCTGGTTATCGGCCTGACCATCGTTGCGTTCAGTACATCGGCGCCTGAAATGTTAGTCTCGGCATTGTCCGCTTGGCAAGGCAATAACGGTATCGCAATTGGCAACGCGGTGGGCTCTAACATTGCCAATATGACGCTGGTACTGGGTGTTTCAGCCCTTATTACACCTCTAGTGGTTGGGCCACAAACCCTGCATAGAGAAACACCCCTGCTGTTACTGGCCATGCTGTTTGCGCTTGCTATTTTAGTTTGGGACAACGTGCTGTCGCGTCTTGACGGACTCTTGTTGATGTCAGCCATGGTCGCTGTCATCTGGCTGACCATCTATTTTGCACGTAAGGAGTCGGCCAACAGGCATAAATCTGTTGACCCCGAAAAAGCATTAACCGATACACAAAAAATGTCGGGCCAAGTGCTTTGGCTGCTGATATCAGGCTTGGTCATACTGCTTGGTAGCGCACAATTACTGGTATGGGGAGCCGTAGGTGTTGCTCAAACCTTTGGTGTCAGCGACTTAGTGATTGGTCTTACCATCGTTGCCGTGGGCACAAGCTTGCCAGAACTTGCGGCATCAATCTCAGCGATCAAAAAAGGCGAACACGACATGGCCGTGGGTAACGTGATCGGCTCTAGTTTGTTTAATATCTTAGCCGTCCTAGGCATTGTGGGGATCGTAGGCCCCAACCCGTTTAATGGCGAAGTGCTTGTCAGGGACTACCCGTTGATGCTTGCTCTGGTTGTTATCTTCTACCTTATTACTCGACTTGGACCCCGTGATAAATCTTTTGTTATTGAGCGCTGGGTCGGTGGCGCTTTATTGCTACTGTTTGTTGTCTATCAAGGTCTTATCTTGTTTGGCAGTTCAACTTAAAGGCTAGCGCTGTTTAGGCGCCACAGCCTGTGAACGATAACATCAAAATTACTCACTCTGGGACATACTATGAAGCAGCTGAACTTTCACCATCTTCAGTACTTCCACGCCGTTGCAAAAGAAGGCAGCGTCACACGGGCCGCCGAATCGATGAACGTCACGCCACAGACAGTCAGTGGTCAGATCACCACGTTTGAGGAATACATCGGCGCGCCGCTGTTCAAACGTGAAGGCAAGCGTTTGGAGCCCAATAGTCTAGGCCAAATTGCGCTACGCTATGCCGATGACATTTTTAACTTGGGCAATGAGTTATCACGCACCTTAGCCACCCAAGACGCTGGGCAGGTTGCTAACTTTAATGTGGGTGTGGTTGATGTAATCCCAAAGGTGATGGTCTTTGAAATGCTCAATGACTGTTTCGACTTAGAAAATCGGTTTGTGCTTGAGTGTCATGAGGGCGACTTCTCCAGCCTGTTAGCGGATCTATCCATTAATAAACTGGATCTCATTATTTCCGATCAACCCCTGCCTGTTGGCGTCAGCGTGCGAGCGATTAACCATTACTTTGGGCAGTCTGGCATGACTTTTTTTACGACCAAAGATCAATGCGAAAAATACCAAAGCGACTTTCCAAACTCGCTGCATAAAGCGCCATTTTTGATGCCTAGCCAAAAATCGGCACAGTTTCAGAGCCTTATCTCGTGGTTTGTCCAATCAAAAATATCGCCGAGGATTGTCGCTGAGGTTGACGACAGCGCATTGTTGAAGTTTTTTGGTCAAACTGGACGCGGGATCTTTTGCGTATCATCTGCTGTTGAAAAAGACGTACTTAGACAGTTTGATGTTGCAGTCATCGGCCGCGTTGACTCTTTATCTGACCGCTATTACGGCATATTGCCTGAGCGAAAAATAAAGCACCCCGCTACGGACACAGTGCTATTAGCGGCAGAGAGGCTTTTATCTGGAAAATAAGTTGTCCGTAGTGTTATTTGCCTGAATCGCGCTATCTAACTCAACTTTATTGTAGGTATATCCGAATAAAATGTAAAAAACATTCGAATTTTATTTAACCTAGTATTCCCCTATTGTTAGCTCATACAGTCATGCGATTGTAGTTAAGACTTAACCTTTAAGATGGGGTACTCAACATGGACATGCAAAAACTACATTCTGGCAGCAGACTCGACAATAGCGCGTTAACTCACCAAGCGTCAGGCTATAAAGGTAGCGAACTGCTGGTCACAAACTTTTCAGTCGCGCCAATTCAGCGCGCAGGTTTGGATGAATTGATGACATTGTTCATGAATAACACCACCACTCGACAGCTGTCAAAGGAGATAGTCCAGTACAACAGTTTAGCGGTTTTAGGCGCATTGGCATACAAAGCCCACGCACACTGGCAGTCTGACAGCCCCTTGAGCGAACTAACCGCTATTACAGGACACGACATAACGCAAGCCAGCCCCTTGCCGCAATTTGTCAATCAAGTCTCAGACTTTGATAAAAGAGCGCTTAAGACTTCACTGATGAAAGCGATGATCGCTGCGTTTACTATTCAACAAGAAGCCGCTGCGCTTGAAAAAGATCAACTATTAAAATCAGCTCAGCAACTAGGGTTAGACGATAAGGAATGTGACTTCATTCATGAATTAATGACGCGTGAGGTGACTGTTCAGGAAATCTCATACACCATAAGCACTGATAAGCGCAAAGCTGTCGTCTATCTCGCAGCTTACCTTGGCGTTAGAGGTGACAGTCTACTTGAGCGAAAATTCCTCGAAGACTTAGCCACAACGATGGGGATACCCAACGGTTTGACCGCCTACCTACAGCGTCAAGCGAACTTAGGAATCGCAAAAAAGCACTAAGTGATGAAGTTCCCCAGAGTGCGTAACGAATTCACGTTCTAGGCGCACATTAGGCCCGGTTTTTACTGGGCCTTCTTGTGCTCACGTTGCCAATCCCTAGCTACACGGAAACCGTAAAGATTACTGCGGTCGTGCCGCGAGCCTGCACTGCGAATCGCCGAACGAATACCCGAAGCGTTCATGTCCCAAGCTCCACCCCGACGCACTCTGATGTTAGGGTCTTTACAGCTACTTTCTCGAGCGCTGCCATCAACGGGGGCATTGTTATGATTATCATGCCAGCAGTCTTGAACCCATTCCCAAAGGTTGCCAGAGGTGTCCTGTACGGAGTATTTATTTGCTGGAAATTGACCCACCGGTGCAGCAAACGCCCACTGATCCTTACCAATCTTACCGCGATAATTTGCTTGATTGTTATTTGCTTCAGACCCCCAAAAATAGGCAGTCGATTGACCACCCCGGGCGGCATGTTCCCACTCAGCCTCACTCGGTAGACGATACGACGTGTTCGTTTTAGCACTTAGCCAAACGATGTAAGTTTGCGCATCGTGCCAACTGACACACGTTACGGGGTAGCTGTCGGTTTGCTTATAACCGGGAGAAAGCCAGTTAAGTTTAGGGTTCATTACAAACGGCTGACCCAGTGCGTTCATATCCTCATGCACACAGCCTCGGCCTTCCTTTTCTGCATCGGTCACGTACAGCGTGCTCTCAATAAACTTTCTAAACTGCCCAAAGGTCACTTCATGCTGTGAAATCTCAAAGGGTTTAATATTTACCGCATGAGAAGGAAACTCTGTAGGGCGACAGCCACCCGATGCATCATCCCAGCCTTTCGCACATCCGATATTGGTTACCCCACCCGGTATGAGCAACATATTTGGGAAAACGCCAGGCTTTTCATTGTACTTCAACGCCGGATAGTCAGAAAAATTGAGATTAACGTTAATAGGCTTAGCAGGGACCGGAGTGGCCTGGGGCGTCCTAACATAATAGAAAAACAACGCGGTCGCGATAGTGGCAAAAAACGCGCCAACCAAGGCGCTTGAGCCGTATATTTTAAACCAATCCAACCAACCGTTTTGGCTTCTTTGTAAAATTCTTTCACTCGCTCGATGATAAATTAGGCGCGCCTCATCGGCCGTAATCGTTCCTAAGTTTTTCTCATCCACCACCGTGTTGACAGCAATCGCCTCATCTCTTGCAACTAAGTACTTACGGATTGTCGCAGCATCCACATGGTTATCGTTTTCTTCGCGAACCTCTACCTCACCATGCAGCACCTCAAGCCATTCTTTTTCATCACCTTTAGGTATTAAGGTTTGCTCAAAATCTTTGTTAGACATAGCCCCTCTCAACAATATTCATCTATGAACTTTCGAAGTCGCTTTTTAAGCAATGAAATACGATTACCAATGGCGGCTACTGTGCGCCTTGAACGCTTTGAAATCTCAACATAGCTCAACCCAAAGGCATACTGTGTATACATTTCAATGTCAGCTTTGCCTGTTTCCCGTGCCTCAATTTTATCAAAAACCTTTTGAAGACAATCAATTCGGTCAATAAACTCCACATCAACACTGCTACCAAGAGAGGGTAGGTCACCCACTGCATTAGCTAACGCTTCAGGCTCACCTGAAAACTTGTAAACAGACAGTTGATTCGTTTGCTTGTGGACGTGATTAATACATTGGTTCCTAACCACCGTGTAAACCCAAGACCTAGAGCAGTTGTCACGCACCTCTTCACCGTGACACAGCAGCTTTAAGGCAACCTCTTGCTGAATATCCTGTTGCTCGGAAAAGTCTAAATTGCAATAACGCCTAGAAAAGTGATGAACATAGCGCTCAACTAAGTTTAGTATTGCCGCCCCGTTGTCATGCTTCTGATCTAAAAGATAACCCAGCATCTGAGTGCAACCACCACTATTAATATCAGTCGATGTATTCTCCATCACGGCTCCCCCCGTAAATACACTTCAATCTAGATAAGCATAGCAAGCAGCCTAACAATACATAGCCTTTAATCGGCCAAAAATACACCACCAGACGCTTTCTTAGCTATAATTTTATATCAATCTATTAAAAATCAGTAAATAGCGTGTCTTAAAAAAGCCAGTTAAGTCATTTTAAAAATTCTTACCCATAAGATAACTAAACAAATGAAATTCAAAAACCTATGGGGTAGAGGAAAAAAATATTTTTAACTTTGAGCGCTACTAGTCACCAAAGTGCTGCATCGCCTCATTGCCATACGTTTCAAGTTTGTGAATGGCCTCATCTAGCTCATCTCTAGCCTGCTTTAATAAATCAATGCGCTGCTGTGCGGCTAGGCAATAGTCCGGCGTATTCACCATAGGCTGTAATTTTTGAGCACATCGCAATGCCATGCTGCGAGTATATTCAGCGCAACTTAACGCTTCGGGGTCAGCTAACGCTAACTGACCTAATGCCGTGTAATCGGGAATGTCCTTATCGGCATAGGAGTAGCCATTGACCAAAGTAATACGTTCACCCTTAGATTTCAGCGCCTTTGCCTGATGCACCACGTAGTTTCCTTGGATCAACACCGCATATCCCGCCCCAGGAATAGTGGGGGCGAAGATTCTATCTTCAGGAAAAGGGCTACCTACTTGCTTGAGTGCCGCCATTTCGTCACGTGTGCCTTTAAAGTATTGAAATTCGCCCCCTTCCACATCATTTGGATCGGTAACGAACATTATATAATCTGCCTGCAAGGTGTCGTAGTGCCACTTGTCTATATTCTTCCCCACGGTGTGTGGTTGATAGTTTAGATGCCCCAATTGATGAGGCATGCCATGGGGTAGTAGTGGCGTTTTCATGATTGTGGATAAATGCTCAGCCACCTCAACGCTAAGGCAGAAGTCCCTTAGAAAGGCTGAGCGATAAACGCCACCTCTTGTATTGCGCTCTATCCGTGCATTGGAGGTTGTGAAGGTTTCAAGTTGCTTACACACGTGATGCATAGCCGCCACCCCTTCATCACTTAAAATCCGAAAGCAGGCGGTAGCAGCGACCTCCGTTGGCGTGGTACCCACCGTCTCATCACCATAGCCCAAATCGCTCAGCGTTAATATTTGCTGCGGTATTTCCAGTGCAAGATGAATAGCAGGGTTGAAAACAGGGTCATCGTTGATTTGCTCAAAATCCGGCCCAACATCAGGAAAACGCTTTAAATCTATGGTGTAGTTTGACATTCATTATTCCTCACATTGCCAATAAATGCAGATGCCTTATACAATAACCATAATCGGGCAGTTTACACAGCGAAAACGCCTTAACTCACAGGGTTATTTTTTGACTACAACCACACTCAATCAACGCAAAGCCTATGCTTTTGGTCTGGGCGCGGTCATCTGCTGGTCGACCGTTGCGACGGCGTTTAAGCTTAGTTTAGAATATTTGAGCCCAGCACAATTGCTACTTTATGCAAGCCTAACCTCGTGGCTGTTCTTAGTGATTATTTTGCTGGTAAAAAAACGACTTAGGGCAAGCCTCTTCGTCGATATAAAGGCTTATCGTCGGGCCTTGTTATTTGGCGCGTTTAATCCGCTGGTCTATTATCTAATCTTATTTAAAGCCTACGCGTTACTACCTGCACAAGAAGCTCAAATACTTAATTACAGCTGGGCGCTAACGATGACACTGCTGGCGATACCCTTGTTAGGCCATAAGCTACGCTGGCAGGATGCCGTCGCAGCGCTCATTTGTTACAGTGGCGTGCTGGTTATCGCAACTCGGGGCGACATTTTTGGTCTACAGTTTTCAAACCCGGAGGGAGTGGTGTGGGCGTTAGCAAGCACGGTCATCTGGGCGCTTTACTGGATTTTAAACAGCAAACAAAAAGATGACGCCATTGGGGCACTGTTTCGTAACTTTAGCTGTGCCATCCCACTAATTTTACTTTACTGCTGGATGACGGGTGAGCTCACTGCCGTTCCTTGGCAGGGCCTTGCAGGGGCGGCTTACGTCGGCTTGTTTGAGATGGGAATAAGCTTTATCTTCTGGTTAAGTGCCATGCGCCTAACACAAAACACGGCCAGTATTGCTAACCTTATTTTTATCGCGCCACTACTTTCACTTATCATTATCAGCGTCTTGCTAAAAGAGGCAATACTTGCATCAACGCTGTGGGGCTTAGCATTGATTCTTAGTGGGTTAATGATTCAACAATTTGTTGCAAAGAAATAAACTATAAAGTGGCTAGATAACGAACTACCGTCCGGCATGGCTGTCAGAAAAAATCCAAATGATATGCTAAACTACTACACAAAATAAACAATGAAAATAACGCCTTTATGATACACTATGAGACAGGAGGGCTGGATTACAGGACAGCGCGCGCTTGCCATGAGTGTGACCTGCTGCAATACATCCCTATACTAAGAAATCGAGAAGTGGCCCGCTGCCAACGGTGCAAGGCGTTACTCAAGAAACGTCATGTCGAATCACTAGATCGCAGCCAAGCGCTTGCCGTGACTGGGTTAATTTTATTTGCTGTTGCTAATATGTTTCCACTGATCTCATTAAAAGCATTGGGCGTCTCTCAACACGGCACCTTGCTCTCAGCCACCTTAGCGCTATTTGACGCAGAGATGCCGTTTCTTGGCATATTGATGTTATTCACTACGATACTTTTTCCCTTATTTAGCCTGTGTGGGACAATCTATATTCTAACCTCCATCCGTATCAATCATTATTCTCATTGGATTGCGCCAATGTTTCGCTTTTTACGCAGTACAGATACTTGGGGCATGTTAGAAATATTTTTATTAGCATTGATCGTTGCCGCCGTAAAATTGGTCGATATCACCGAGGTCAAGGTGGGTGTTTCTTTGTACGCTTTTTCACTGCTTATTGGCACATTGACCACGCTCAACCTGACACTAAACCCAGAAGATGTCTGTGATCACCTACGGAAACATGCCAAATGATCACCGCCCGCGAAGCCGGTCTCGTTGCCTGTGATTTTTGTCATAGTCTAAATCGCCCTTCTATCGACGAATCAGACAATACAACGCTGCTGCAAATGCATTGCCACGTTTGCGGGTCGGTCATTTATTCGCGTATACCAGATAGCCTTAGCAAAACTTGGGCGCTAGTCATTGCTTCATTGATTTTATATATCCCTGCTAACGTCTTACCCATCATGACAGTGGTGCTATGGGGCGATGGTTCACCTGAAAACATTATGTCTGGCGTTTTGAGTTTGCTTGACGCAGGTATGTGGCCGTTGGCATTACTAATTTTTGTTGCGAGTATTGTCATTCCTATTGCCAAATTACTCACCATGTTAGGCCTCCTGATAAGCGTACAGCTTCGGTCAAAATGGCGACCTATCGAACGCACCCAGCTTTATCGCATCACTGAGTTTATCGGGCGCTGGTCGATGATCGACATATTTGTTATCGGCATCTTAGTGGCACTCGTGCAGTTCGGCACGGTTGCGACTGTCACCCCAGGTATGGGCGCGATATGCTTTGCGATTGTGGTTATTCTCACGATGATTGCCGCCCACAGCTTCGACCCTCGTTTGATCTGGGACGTGATGGAGGAGCCAACTCGTGAATGAGTACACGTTACCGGAAGCTGATATTGCCAAAAAATCACGATTCTCTTTGATCTGGCTTATCCCATTACTTGCCGCGCTTATAGGGTCTTGGTTGGCCTTTAAATATTACACAGAGCAGGGCACGCTTATTGTCTTAAACTTCGAACAAGCACTGGGGATTGAAGCGCGTAAAACACCCGTCCGATATAAAGACGTCGAAGTAGGTATGGTGCGCAAAGTGAGCTTATCTCCTGACTTAAAAACAGTTCGTGTGCAGGTTGAAATTTATACTGATATGGAAAATAACCTAGGCCCTAACACACGGTTCTGGGCGGTTACTCCACGCATCACACTGAGAGGTGTCAGCGGTTTAGAGACCTTGCTCTCAGGTGTCAATATTGGCATGGAACCCGGCCCACCGGGGCGTGCCAAACAAGAATATGCAGGCCTTAGTCAGCAACCGAGTATCGATATTCAAAGTGCTGGCCAATCCCTTGTTTTAAGTGCTGATCGACTAGGATCACTTGATATTGGCTCCCCGGTATATTATCGACAAATTCAAGTGGGAGAGGTGACGGGCTATAAGCTGAACTCAAGCAATCAGAAAGTCGATATTGATGTTTTCATCTTTGCCCCTTACGATGAAAAAATACGCACCAATTCAAGGTTTTGGAATGCCAGTGGTTTTGAGCTGGATGTCTCCACACTAGGGGTAACCGCCAGATTGGAATCATTGACCTCTCTTTTAATCGGCGGTATTGCTTTTGAAACTGACTTTAACGAAGTGGGCTATCCTCTTTCAGGAAAGTCAGCGTTTAAGCTTTATGATGGGTTTAAACGTGCCCATCAAGATACGGCATCTGAAAATAAGCTGCTCTACACATTGTATTTTGATGACACATTGCAAGGCTTAGCAGAAGGCTCTGACATTAAATATCAGGGCATTAAAATGGGACAGGTTGAGAAGATATCCCTTACTCAAGATCATGACAACGCCAGCATTCGTACACAGGTTAAGGTTGCGATGTATGTCGATAGGCTGTCAGCCAGCGGCAGTCGTTTGGAGGCAGAGAAGCTATTACAAGCGCTCGTTAAGGGGGGTATTCGTGCCCAATTGACTACAGACAGTATTGTCACTGGGGCGCAGTTTATCGCGATGGTGCCCGTTCCAAGCAAGATGGACTACCAAACACTCGCACGCCTTGGCGGTAACAACGATGTGATATTCCCAAACACTGCGGCTAAAACATCCTTATTAAACTTTGACCCTTCCAGCGTAACGAGTGAGCTTAATAAAGCCATTGGTAGTGCTAACAGCCTCTTATCTTCCAATGATGTCAAAAACTCTTTAACGTACCTGTCATCGACAATGCGCAGTATCGACTCAATTACCGCAGAACTGTCACGCCAAGGGATCTCGGGCGAAGTCATGGAGCTACTTAAAGAGGCAAACAATACAGCTAGTGGGTTAACCCTAGCGTTGGCCGATGCCCGTCAAGTGATTGGCAACGTCGGTGGTGCTGCTCAGACGTTACAAAAGGATGCCAGCAAAGCCATGATTGATGCACGCGTGATGATGCAAAGCGCAGGCAAAGCCGCCACCTCACTGAGCGGCAGTGCAAACGTGCTGCAAAAAGATGCCAGTAAAGCCATGATCGATGCGCGAGTCATGCTGCAAAGTGCGGGCAAAGCGGCCACGTCATTGAGCGGTAGCGCTACCGTATTACAAAAAGATGCCAGCAAAGCCATGATTGATGCACGCGTCATGATGCAAAATGCAGGCAAGGCCGCCTCCTCACTGAGCGGCAGTGCGAACGTGCTGCAAAAAGATGCCAGCAAAGCCATGCTTGATGCACGCGTCATGATGCAAAGCGCAGGCAAGGCCGCCACCTCACTCAGTGGCAGTGCGAGGGTGCTGCAAAAAGATGCTAGCAAAGCCATGATTGATGCACGCGTCATGATGCAAAGCGCAGGCAAAGCCGCCACCTCACTGACTGGCAGCGCAACCGTATTACAAAAAGATGCTAGCAAGGCCATGATTGATGGGCGTGTGATGATGCAAAAAGTTGGTAAGACAGCCGAAGCACTTGGCAAAGATGCGAGCCGAACACTTTGGCATATCAACAAAGCCAGCTTGGCTATTGAGAAAGGCGTAAACTCGACGATGAGCGAAGACTCTGCTTTACAATATCGTTTTCAGCAGCTGATTAACGATCTTAGTGAAGCGGCCAGCTCATTCTCAGTCCTTGCAGATACTTTACAACGCAAACCGAACGCTTTGATCTTAGGAAAGTAGGGGATACACAATGTCAGCCATATCAAGCTTGAAGCCTTCTAACACCATTAAGCTATGCAAAGTGGTCACACTCTCACTGTCAGCCGCCCTGCTACTCAGTGCTTGCGGCGGTGGAGGTGGCTCCATCGGCGGTACACGCTTCTATTCCTTGCAATCAACAGGCTTGGCACTATCGGCAAAACCTAATGTTACCAACCCTAAAATCAAAATCGGTGTGGGCCCCATTAGGCTAACGCGCCTGCTGCGCCGACCCCAAATCGTAACTCGAAAGTCGGGCACTGAAATCGCGATGGCAGAGAAACATCAGTGGGGTGGACTGCTTAAAGAGGATTTGATCCAGGCACTCGCCGATAATTTCTCAAGCCTGCTGGGGACAGAAAATATCGAGCAATACCCTTGGAAACTGAGCTTCAAACCCAACTACAGTGTACGTGTCGACATTGACCAGTTAGATGGTGACCTTGGCGGCGTTGTGACTTTAAAAGCCCACTGGCGCTTATCTAAGGGCCGTAAAGAGATTGTTGTGCGCAATACAACCCTCCGGCAAAAAGTCCGCGGCGGTGACTACAACGCGTATGTCACCGCACAAAGCGAAGTGCTATATCAACTATCAACACTAATTAGCAAAGAAATGCGTTAATTTTGAGTGCCTTGCTCTACATAGATCAACTCCTCAACCGGGAAATTAAGATCGTTAGCTTTTTGCACTAGGCGCTGTTGAATGGCAGGATTGAGCGTTGGTGTACGCGACAAAATCCACATGGTGCTGCGGTCATTACCCACCACTAGCGCATATTGATAATTCTTTTTATCCAGCTCGATGATATTGTAACCACCGTAAATTGGCCCAAAAAACGACACTTTCAATCGTCCTGTTCCAGGGTCTGCCACAAACTTTGCTTTACCTTCCGCTGTTGACCAACGCTTTTGTTGGTCTTTATAGCCCCGATTTAACACACGAATCGTGCCGTCTTTTTTCAGGCTATAGGTCGCAGTGACGTTGCTAAGCCCTCGCTCAAACGGGTGATTTAAGCGGGCAACTTCGTACCATTTGCCTAAAAACCGATTAACCTCAAACCCCTGAACCGGCGTTACGCCCTCAGGAATACTTGCACAAGAGCTAAGTAAAAATACCAATCCCGCCAATAGATAATTACGCATGCTGATCTCCGTCAAATTGAGCAAACAATTGCTTAAATATGAGTTTAGACTATCAGCGCTTATAAAGTTTAACGCTATTTATCATTTTTTTTAGGGCCTTCAAACACCTTTAATATCGACTGATCCAACAGGTAGTTGAGGCTAATATAAGGCCCTTGGTGCGTATAGTTTTGACCAGAGAAGTCATCATCATTAAACCCTTGAATGTTATAACCTAACTCTACACGAGTGTGCTTAACCGGCGTAAAGCCTAAAGAAACTCCTGCAAAACCTGATACGGTGCTTGTATCCCAATGATGCAAATAGCCTGCCTGCGCACCGATGTCCCAGTGTTTGCCAAGGTCGTAGCGCGTGCCAACCTGCAGTGTATCGGTCAGCCCCCAATGCTTGAGATTGGCATCTTCTTGGGTTAGCTTCGCGCCGTGATGAATCGATAGCTCAAGCTTCTCACCTAATGCGCGGTTGTAATGAAGGTTGTTAATAAATTTACTGGTGCGCGATTTAACCTTTGCTGTCACTGAAGTGTCGTTTAAATAATACAGTTGATTGAGTAGCGTGTAATTATAGTTTTTGGCGCGCACTCCCACACTGAACCCAAATTTCGCCTGTCGCTTGCTGTCACCATTAGCCTGCTGTGTGTCAAGCACTCGGACCTGCTTTGACACCGCATAATGGTCGTCCAATTTGCGTATGGCGTTGTACTGCAACGAGCGGCGCGTCGATGATTCACTGTCACGATACTCAGCTCTAGCAGCAGCGCTCCAGGCTTTGTTATTCCAACCGGCACCTAAGGAAACAGACAGGTAATCATCTGCATTAATCGTTTGGGTAGTGCTAGTGCTCAGTGGCGTGTAATTTAACCTATCGATTGTTTTTGCTTTGTCCATGTTTAAGTCAAAATGCAGATGTTCATCTACCTGCCAATGCTGACTAAGTCCAAGAATAGCATAGTGCCTAGCACTGCCATCATTGACGTTATTATTCTGGCGCACGAGGCCGCTGTGTACATTACCGCCTTCCCAAAGGTTACTTTTTAAACCGACGCGGGTATTGTTGTGTTTTTTAAAATCGTTTTTAATATATTCTTGCTCTGCAAATAGCGTCACTTTCTCTGACAGTTTGTAGTCAAGCCCCACCTTAAACCGATCTGGGTTTTGCTCAGTCGCCCCCTTTTGCTTAACAATTTTTTCCAGTTGAGCTGATACGGCCACTTTGCCATTGTTAAAGGATTTGCTTCCACCAACACGCACACTGTCATTGGATTTTTTTACGTTTTCAACATGCTCTTCAAGCTGATGATAGCCTAGAGACAGCTGAGCGTCATTGGTACTAGAGCGCCATTCCAATGAGCGTTTAGTCCGCCGGTTGTCATTATCTAGTTTGTTTAGGCGACTAAGCGAGGCGGTAACGGTCTGTTTTTTCGTCAAATTATAGCGCGCGGTTACACCGACGTTTCGCTCGCCCTCAGCTAAACCTGACTGCTGCCCTAAGCCAAAGCCCGTATCTTGCTGCTTGGCAAACAGTCGAGCCTGCCACTTTTGATTGCGATACTCACTTTCTGCAAGCCATGAGGTGGCCTCAAACGTCGTTTTGGAGCGTGCGATTTCACCTTTGAGCTTAAGCTGATCATTGACACTAAACTTAGCATCAACTGACAACAAGGCGTCAGCATCTTCACGAAGATACGTTACACCTGCGTGCAAGCGGTCGTCCATCCGTTTTATACCCAAACGCCCGCCTAGTGCAAAGACCTTCTCACCCGACGCATCTTCTGATTCGTAGTTGACGATGATAAAAATAGGATTAAATTCATCGTCACTGCCTGAAATAGGAAACTTAAAGAAGACCGTTTTTGCCTGATAGTCAATCTCATAGTCGGTGTAACGGCTCAGCGTGCGTGAACTTAAGACGATGCCAAGATCATCTCGGTTACGTGTTTCAAGGGTGATTTGCTCACTCTGGTTCACTGGTAAACGGCTCAGGTAATACAAACCCGAGGTGCCATCACCTTGAATCTCATCACGCTGAGCGCGCTGACTGGTTTCACTGGCGAACGCTGTGTATTGATACGTTTCACCTTCATAGGATGATTTTAAACCGTGCAATACTCGCTCGTAACTGCCCAGTTCAGTAAGGTCCATTTCAGTAGCGTAGTCACCAAATAGGGCGTAGAACTGCTGCTTTTCCAGTTTCACATAGAGCTTGCTGCTGCTAGGGGTTTCATGTTGATGCTGCTGTTCGTCCCCGTATAGGGTGTACCAAGCGTCTGGATCAATCACGCCCGTTAGCTGCTCACCCACCTCACCTTGTTGTTTATCGCTGTCGTAGGCCACGGTAAGTAGGTATTCACCTTTAATACGCCCTTTAGCAAAGAAACTCAGCTGGGCTGACTGATACGCACCTTCTTTTTGACCTAAATCGGCAAGCGACTGCATATTTCCAGATAGCTTGTTGTGCCCTAGTGTGCCATTGGCAAATCCCACCATAATCCAATCGCGCAAGACCGGTTTGAGCCACGCTCTTACAACCCCTGTCTTGCCATTATCGAGCGCTATGTTAATGGTAATATGGCCCGATCGTGCAGTAGGTTCAAGTTTTACTCGCACGAGTCCATCGTCACTGACGGTGTATTCATACTTTCCATCTTGCGATTTATTTAACGCAACCGACGCTGACTTTTCACTACCGGTATTTTCAGCCACCTTCCAGTGGCTCTGATCAAAACTAAAGTAGCCATGGGTACGGGGCCTGGGCGTGAAGCCATCCTCATCCGCTAGCTGTATCGCTATCACTGGCTGATTAATGCCATCGGCAAGCAGCACTGAGGCCTCAGGCACTAAGCGGGCCTTAGTACTGCGCTCAGTAAAGTGTACGTAGCGCTTAATTCGTTTTATCTCTTTACCCGACTTGTCCTGTAAAATGGCCGTTAGTGTGCTGCTTTTTTGCGTGATATCAACGCCTGTCCAACGCATCACACCCACTGTTTTTGCTTTATTGAAATCACTACCTTCCAAATTTACTGCGCTCACCGGCTTGCCGTTTATTAACAGTTTCAAACGGTTTTTAGGTGGGTATTTAACCGCAATTTTTAATGATGATATAACCGGAACATGCCGCTTTGGCGGCCAGACTATTTCAAACCCTGGTATAGTTTTCTGTACATAGTCTGCCCCATAAAGTGCTAAAGGATCAGCGGGCAATTGGTACTCAGGTTTACGCGTAGTGGCTGCTTTGTAAACGTTCGATTGGTTATTTTTTGCAGGCGCGATATGAAAATCTACTTGCCATAAATGGCCCTGCTGCAACGTTAAAAGACGACTATGAGGTTGTTTTACGTGCTGCGCAATAAGTTTACAGGGCGCCGCTACCATCCCAGGCGGTAGCGATGTTTCATCCAATTGAATCGCATGATTTCCAGGATTTAAACCCTCCAAATGCCAGCGACCGTGGGCATCTGTCAGCACGGTGCGCCCGTTATCCAAATAAAGCCTGGCATTTTTAATCGGTTGTTGCTTATCTGTGTCGTTGCAGTCACCGCTGTAAACGCGGCCAATCAGCAGGTTTTTAGTGCGCATTAGCTCATCGCGCATTTTAACCGACGCTCTGGCAACATTTGACTCTACATCGCGACTAAAACCTTGTACGGTGTTAACCGCCTCCTCCTCTGGGCTACCTGCCCCGATCACTACCTTATAACTAATCTGTCGTGAAGTGCTTGCACTTAAGGTTCCCAAGGAAAAACTCAGCAGACGTCCATCCACTGTGACCGCGTTAGCGTCAAGTAACGTACCCGCATCGTTTCTGGCACTGCCTTGCTGGTAACGAAAGCCCGGCGGAAGCGTATCTTTAAGGATCACGCTAGGCAGTGAGTAGCGCGTGTCGTTGTTTTGCGCAATCACCGTGTAGATGACCTCATCACCAATTGAGGCCGTTGTTTGGTCCACTTTTTTCTGCACGCTAAATCGCCCATTAAAAGGATCTAATGGGATGTTTAAACGTACAACACCCAGCGCATCGACAATTAAAAATGCCTCACCGCGTGAGCCTGTCGTGACCTGATTGGCCACCTCTCCAAACTGCTGAAGCTGAGTTTGGCTTTGCTGGGATGGGTAACGATAACCTACAGGCGGGACCACCCTAAGTTCATACTGACCGTTCAATACTCTTGGAAATTGAAACTCCCCCGCGCCCATTGGAATATTGCGCGAAGAACCTGACGCAGAAACAGGCGCACCTGATACGACAGTCGTTGGCCAGTCGCCATTAAATTGATCATACACTCGGGTGCCTTGAGTATTTCCAGTCGATACAAGCGTGATCGTCGCGCCATTAATTGGCTCACCCGTTGTACTATCAAACACAATATTACTTGGATCTACAATACCCGCGGTTGCCACGGTATCAGTCGCATCTTCTCGATCTACATACTTAGCGTTGATCTCGCTAAGCGACTGAACACTGAGTTGACCATTATTTGAGTCGGTGAGCGACTCGTCCACTAACGGAATAACACCCACAAAGATACCGCTACCGGGGTCAGTTTCGCTCAGCATTAATCGTTCAAAATCTCCCGTATTACTGATCTGTAAATCAATAATAATAGTCTCTAGCACACCAGCGTCAAGGTTCTGATCAAAATCTTCAACGCGAATAACTAATGGCTCACCCGCACTAAAACTGACCGTCTGAATCAACTCAGTCTTACCTTGAACGAGGCTATCGACCGTCTGCCAGTCATTGTCAGCACCGTTTGGGCTAAACAGTGTGGGCTGCACGTTGAGCGTGTCCCCTCCAGCAAACTGTGAGAAAAACGCTATTTTAGCCGGTGTTCTCAAACTGGTTGTCAATGAAACACTGGACTCAGTTTTTATCGCAGCACCACCGCCCACAGTATAGTTAACCACAACCTGATTGGTCAGTACGGTATTAGGCTCCGTCGCCGCTATCGCAACTGATGACGAAACAAAAAAGCCTGCTACAAGCAACAGCAAGGGAAGCCAACGACTAGCCACGGTATTTCTACAGTAGTCCATCGAAACGATTAGACTGCCCAGCGCCGCTATTATTTTTATGATTAAGCGCATGGTTTCTACCCAAGAGAGGAGGGTTATTTTATTGCTGAAAACCTAGGTAGGAGCGTACCTAGGCTTCATTTCAGTGATTGCTTTACAAGATTGTGACCCTAAACGTTACAACCGCAACACTGGGCGTCGCCGTTGTACCAGCTGGCACACTAATGCCTGTCGCCTCAACCGTATTAGAGGCCGCATCAAACGTTGGAGTCGCACCAGAGGTGCTAATGACAGAGCCTGTGACGTAGGCTACTTCACCGGCAATCGCCGCGGTCAAAACGTCAGTTACGGTTAAACCGCTAGCCACACTATCTGACGTGTTTTCAACGGTGATCGTGTACTCAACTACAGCGCCCGGAATACGCTTAGGCTGCGCTGTTCCATTAAAAGGGTCTGAGATGACAGCTGATTTTTTTACAACCGTCAACATAGGAACATCAATCTCATAGGTTTGAGTATCTGAATGGATCGCGTCGCGGTTAGCATCTGATGCACCAATACCATCGGCTAAGACGACATCGATATCGTCTTCACGATCTGCAATCGTGCTTTCGGCCATGATGACTCCAGCGGCATCAACAGCTGCGGCTAATACCTCAAGTGTTGATAAATGACCATCATCGACGTCCGGACGGTTTGGCATTGAGCAGGTAACCTCAATGGTGGCAGACTCATCCTTAATTAAGGAGACAACCGGTGGGGTTGCACTAATAGCCGTTGCCGCAATAGCCGTTCCAGGCCCGTCTGGCGTCACGGTAAATTGACACGCCTCAAACGCTTGTGGTGATGTGGTAGTCCCTGTTCCTGCATCAAAATTATCAGTCGCTAGATGTTTGACTAGAACAGAAAAGTCCTGAGGTGAATTCCCTTCATTTTTTAACACATAGGTCAGTTTATTGCCCGTCGTTGCACGTGCTGTACTGGGTGAAACAATAATATTTGTTCCACTGTCACCCGTCACCGTTAAGTCAACCTTTTGGTCAACTTTAAAGTCTGCGACATCACTAGTGATTGGCGCCTGAGCAGCGCCACCCACCGAATAGCTAATCGTTGCGGTATTTTCAACAATAGTCCCCGCATCGGTACCACCAGCAAAACTTGCCTGTGACAAAAGAAATGCTGCCAGACTCACTGACAGTTTGATAGGGGTCGTTAAGTACTTCATGGATTTACCTTTTTTTATTTTTTTAGGGGGTTAGCGTCGCTGCGTTTATCTACAGCAGTGTCGTCTCAAAGCTAATGCTCTTCTTTTCTGATGGCTTTAAAGCGCGGTTATATTTCCAGCGGATGTGGGTGTAATCTGCCGCTGTTGCGGCGCGGTACTTGCCATCTTTTTGACGAATTTTTAAAGTTTTTGCATCGGCCCAAACGTTACCGTCGACAGAAAACGTAATCGTGAAGTGCTCACCTTTTGCTGAACCCTCTAAGTAACGCGTATGCTTTGGGATAGGATTCGTAATCATGACATTATCAGAAGCCTTATCGCCCTGATTAATGAAACGGGTCGTAAACAGAATGTGGTCACCCGGGGTGATTTCATCTGCTGCAATAATTTTTTGCTGAGGCTTTCCTTGCTCGTCTAACACCTCAATTAGCTCATGAACTTCCGAGGTAATTTTAACGGTTGATTGAGCTGCCTGAGCAGGCAAAAATAACGCACTGAAGGTTAGCGCAGCACTCAAAATGATGGCTTGGTTAACTGTTTTCATTGGTCTCTCTCTTTTTATTTTTATTCACAATGCTTAGTCGATAATGTAGGTCAGGGTGTACTCATAAGTTGCTGGCGCGACAATTGTTCCTGGTGAAAAATAAGCAATTTTTCGATCACTGTCGTAGCGGCCAATATCGCTATCGGCACTATCACTTAACGCCTTACCATTTAACGTCAGTGTATGGTTTTTGTAGTGCATGGAAGCGGGCACGGCATCATCAATCACCAAATTTTTCGCAGTGCCTTTGCCACTAGCAACCAACCGAATTTTATATGTCACTTCAGAGCCTGGCATGAACAACTCGCTACCGTAAGGGTCTTTAATACTGGCTATCGTCTTCTTAACATCTAACTTGACCGTCGACACAGTGAAATGACTTGCGTCATGATGGCGGGCATTGTTTTGTGCGATAACGGCCTCTATTCCCCCATCGCCCAAACCACTAAGGCTACCCCCAATCATTTGACCGGCAGCACCTTGTGTCGCGGCTGTAGAGACAAGACTGACATCACTTTTAGCCTCATCGGCAAGATTTGCGGGAATATTACCGACAACATAAATGACCTCTGACTGATCCGCTGCTAGCGGCACGCCACCATCGCTTGGACGGTACAGTGTGTCTTCTGGTTGCCAGCCAGGCTGCCCATTAGTTTCTACCCAAATACCCGTCACATCCGGCGTAAATTGATCCGCTAAGCCGTCGATGGTTGTTAACATAAATGGCTCATGGCCGTTGCCAGTATTGGTTAGTTGAAAACTCAACACCGCGTTACTCGCAGGCGTTGACGTGCCAATACCTTGAGGCGTTAGTGAGGAGACATTGCTACGAATAAGCTCTGAAACGGTAAAACTGTGCGCCGCTCTTTCAATATAAACTGCGCTTGGATCACTGCCTATTTGATAACTCACTTCAACATGGTTATCTATCGATGTTCCGGCTGGCGTGCCTGCACCGAATGCTGAACATGCTACGCACGACAGCACAGCAAGGAGTAGACTGTTACGACCACAAGCGTTACTGGTTTTTGAAGTTGTCGAAATGTGATTTAGCATGAATTTTATTGTTTTTTTTATAGCGTAAATAATAACTAAAATGCAGCTGGTGTTATTACTTTTTTGACGATTGGCTTTTTCTCAAAAGTTAGTTTAAAAATAACACTCTCAAATCTTAAAGTTCAGTTTTTTTGACCCATGCTTTTATGTGAAGTACAAGTTAAACGCAATTAATGAGCCATCCATCCGATAACGATAGTTACCAATCATCTGAATTTTACTACCGAACTCAACCTTAAGCCTGATCTTATCCTCCTAGAGACACCATCGATCAGCAAATTGATTAATGCAGTAATGAGAATTAACAACATCGCTCGGTCCAATCGAATGTCCTGAATGGCGCTGTCGATGTAAAAGCCTAACGTGGCAATACCCAAAATACCCAAAATTGCTGTTTCACGAAAAATCACCTCCCAACGGTAAAATAGAAATGCCAGAAACTGACCATAAACACGCGGCACAATTTCATAGCTGTAACGATTCAAGCCAAATGCCGCATCTTGCCTAAGTAAGATCTGATCGCTATAGCGACCGATTAAATGCGCAATGATCGCGCCATTGTGCAAAGCGAGCGCAACAATCGCCGGCAGCATCGACGGCCCCCACAGCAACAGTAAAATAAACGCCAGCATGTACTCAGGTGTCGAGCGCAGTATCACCAAAACACCGTGTCCTAGTGAGCGACCAACGGGCCCTAAAAACTGCGTTGAAACCATAGGGAAAGCCATTAAAGCAATGACGCCAGACGCGACTAAAGCAATCTGACTGAGCACTAATGTATTGATAATGCCGGGTAACGCTTGATGAGTTAAAAGGGTAGTCAGCCAATCAAATAAAGCCCCCACAGACTCACCTTTAAGCAGCGGTGCGGGGATGATATCTTGTGTGAAAAACCGCTTAATATTATCAAACGAGATAATACTGTCATTGCTAATGATAAACGGTGAAACAATAAGATAGATTGGCAATAAGACCGGACGCAGCCAGAGCCGCATGCTCGCGATTAACACATAAAATAAGAGGAGAATAACCCACACTTGCGAGTACAATCCCTCCATAAAGGCCGTGCTTAGGTCATAGCCCAGCGTTGGTAAGCCGACAAACCCTAGTACCGCACTCGCTCTTAAGCCACACTCCAAACGGTAGGCGGTATAGGTTTTAAAATGCTGCCAAAGATCGGGCAAGCGGGCATAGAAAAATACAGAAATCTGATCGGACTTGGAACTGAGTGAATTCACCGCTTTTGAGTTGCCTTCCTCTAAAATTTCAGCATAGATTTTGGCAAAGGTCGCCGCATAAGGAACCCCTAGTGCTAAGAGCCCCGTTAATGGGTGCAGTCCAAACATCTGTAAGAATATAAGCGCCCAAAACAGCTCGTGCACAGCGCGCAAAAGCGCACAAGCAATCCGTACCATACGCCAGTGGAAAACCAGCGCTAATAAAAATCCAATAACAGCACCCAGTGCGACCCCTAGCATCGCAAAAGCAACCGTTTTTAACAGAGCAGCCCCAAGCTCACTCGCATCAGACAGGGAAGGGTTAAGCAACCCACTCAAGAAACGCCCAAGCTCTGCCCAAGGGTCAAAGCTGCTAATCGTGGTGTCTGCAAACCACCAACACAGAAGCGCGATACCAACAAATATCCAGCTGACCGTCCAGCGTGCCGAATGTTTGTATTGGCTTTTAACCGGGTCTGATTTACTCAAGGTAAAGCTGAGCCAACTCATCGACTGACAATTGACTAGCAGCGCGGTCCAGTACAATCTTCCCAGCTTTTAACCCGATAATTCTGTCACAACAACTCAAGGCAAGTTGAGTGTCGTGCAAAGCAATAATCATAGTTGAGAAGTGCTCTGACAGTAGTCGAAGAATCCGCTCCGCTTGCTGCTCATCCACCGCTGACACGGGCTCATCGGCTAATAGCAATTCACCTCCCTGATATAGACTGCGCGCCACCGCCGTGCGTTGACGCTGTCCACCGGATAATAGCGCGACCGGTTCAAAGCATTTCTCACTAAGCGATAGCTTGTCCAAAATGCTTTGGACTTCGCTAACCCGATCTGAAAACGGGCGTACTAAATTGATTAAATTATACCAAGCGGCGCGCCTGTCTAACTGTCCCATATAGACATTGTGAAACACCGACAGCGTTTCAACTAAGCCTTCATCTTGAGGCACTAGCGCTGCACATGCGGCGTATTTTTCATGAATTAGGCGAAGCAACGTGGATTTACCCGCGCCACTTCGCCCAATCAGCGCCAGCTTTTCACCGCGCGTGACCGATAGATTAATACCCGATAAGGCAATACTACCTTCGTAGTGAGCGTCTAAATCTACTAACGAAATAATGGATTTGGCGGGCACGGATTTGTCCTAAAGACTGGGTTGTTAATCTAATAAACCAATCGCTCTGGCCGTGTCTTCAATCGGTTTATAATCATCGTTACTTGCACTAATAAAGCGTGCCCTAGGAAATGATGCTAAAAGCTCGGGGTCTTTCATATCCAATAGAGCCTGCTTGACCTTGTCAGCAAACCCTTCACCCCAAGTGCGATCAACATCCCCTCTAATCGTCCATTGGTAGTCAGGGTAACCCGGTGTTTTCCAGATGGCCGAGACCTTGCTGGTATCCACCTTCTTCTCTTCAACCATTTTATCCCAGACTTTATAGTTAACCGCCCCAACCTCATAAGCTCCACTTTCAACCAACGCAACGGTGCGTGAGTGATTGCCGCTGAACCCGACCGTTTTAAACAATGCCTCTGGGCTTTTATTAAGATGCTCACGAATATGGTATTCAGGCATTAATCGCCCCGACGTTGAGCCTTTGGAGCCAAAAGTAAAACGCCGTCCCTCAATAGATTTGGGAAAGTCGTCACTGGGTTTCAAACCGGTACTATGGTGCGCAATGAAGTACGTGTGAAACGATGGGTCTTCTTCGCCTTGAGCAATTGCTTGAGCGCCCGGCGTCAATAAACGCGCCCTTACCCCTGACAATCCACCAAACCAAGCCAACTGAAGCTGGTTGTTACGAAAGCTTGTGACCGCTGCGGCATAAGACTTTACGGGGACGTACTTGACGGGGACGTTTAGCGTCTTTGACAAATAGTCCGCCACTTTAGAAAAACGTGCTTTTAGGCGAGATTCATCCTGATCAGGAATCGCAGAAAAAACTAACGTTTTAGGCTCATCGGCTTGTAACGGCAACAGGGCTGAGAAAGCACTTAACAACAACAGCACCGACAGCTTGGCCAGCAATGAAGGCTTGCTTACAATCATTGGATATATCCATTTTGGGGTAATTAGAAGGCCACGCATCTTGGCTTAAGATCTTGCGCGTTTCAAGTATTGCTTATATGAATACTACCTAAGATTGCCTATCGGGCAGGTGCAAAAAAGCCAGCTATAAGGCAGCTGGCTTTATTAAACGTCGTACACCACCGAGCGATAAACTCAATAGGTGTCGATACTTACTTCACAATCTCAAGCAATTCAACGTCAAACAACAATGTGGTATCTGGACCAATCTTAGCACCGCTACCACGCTTACCATAAGCAAGCTCTGATGGGATAGCCAGCTGGAACTTATCGCCCACATTCATTAGCTGAAGTGCCTCAATCCAACCTTTAATGACGCCGGTCACTGGAAAAGTCGCTGGCGTACCGCGCTTATAAGAACTGTCAAACTCCGTGCCGTCGATTAGCGTACCTTTGTAGTGTACTTTTACCTTCTGGCCCGCCGTTGGGATTTCCCCAGTACCTTTTGTAATTTCTTTGTACTGAAGACCACTTTTTGTCACCACCACGCCTTCTTTTTTAGCATTGGCTTCAAGGTATTCTTTACCCGCTTTCACATTGGCTGCCGATTGCTCAACGGCTTTTTTTGCTTGCTTTTCACCGCTTAGCTTTTGAATTTCCATGATGGCTTTACGCTTTTCTTCATCAGAAAGCGTGTGCTTCTTATCATTCATTACCTCATCGACCGCCAGCTTAAACGCATCAAAGTCAAACTTGACATCGTCACGTTTAAATTGCGTTGCAAGGTTGCTACCCATAATGTAGCTCAAGCGCTGATCAAGCGTCTCTAGTGGCGTAGCGGCCATTGCTGTTGAAAGTACGGTTGAAACTGCTAACGCAGCAGCTAAGGGAATCAATTTCATTGGAACATCCTCGATTTATCATTATTAAAATAGTTGTTGTCGCGATTGTTGATACGCAAGCTTTAATCAATCGGTTGAGATTATATATGAAAATTATACAAGCTCTAGCACTCCCTTAGAATGTAAGGTAAAAAGTCATGTATGAATTTAGATTTATTTGATCTTAGCAATAACGGTGAAACGTGGACTGAAGCGATTACAGAAGATGCGATCGTATTACGACAGTTTTTAGTGAGCCGTACCGATGAGCTGCTCTTGGCTATTAAAACGATTGAAGCGGCAGCCCCCTTTAGGCAAATGCAAACCCCTGGTGGATACACCATGTCAGCGGCGCTTACTGGTTGTGGAGACTACGGCTGGATTAGCGACCGCCGCGGTTATCGGTATTCAGCTATCAACCCATACACTGGCAAACCTTGGCCTGTAATGCCCAAAATCATGAAAGAGGTTGCTCAGCTGTGTGCGCTTGAGGCAGGTTATAAACACTACAACCCCGATGCCTGCTTAATCAATCGCTATTCACCCGGCTCCAAAATGTCTCTACATCAAGACAAAGACGAGAAAGATTTTGACGCACCGATTGTCTCGGTTTCATTAGGCGTACCCGCCACCTTTTTGTTTGGTGGCTTTGAACGCTCCGATAAAACAATAAAGGTTCCCGTGGCGCATGGTGATGTGGTGGTATGGGGCGGCAAATCGCGGCTGTGTTTTCATGGCATATCGCCCATCAAACAAGCCTATCATTCGTTCTGGGAAGAGATGCGGATAAACATCACTTTTCGCGTGGCAGGCTAAGCAACCTGCGCACCGACTTAAAACTTGCCAGTACGGGCACAGGGTGGCCGCACCGGCAAAATAAGACGATTAGTTTGGTTTATTTGGCAGGGCCCGTATTAATATCTACTGAAATCTGCTGAACGATACTGTCCATGGCACTTTCAATCGCCTGCTTTAGCCGTGCAGGATTTTTTGTTAGCCAGCTTGTATTGCCTGCCTGCTTAGCCTGCTCTGGCCCCATTTCGATGCGCGAAGTGGCAGCGAAGCGCCTTGAGTAAACAGCTTTTGCCGTAGAAGGTTTAATTTTTACTAATGCCCTAACGCCCACATTCTGGTGATTTGAGCTAAGGACGTAGCTGGTATTGACGTTCAGCACATTTGCAGCACTTTTAACCGGTACCTTGTACCCGTTCACTGCTAACGTTGGCGCAAAACTTGGGCCTTTTATTGACGCCAATTTCTTTTTAAAGACATCGTTGGTGTTGTAATTCCCTAGGGCCTTAATGACCGGTGCCATAGTACTGGCGCGGTTCATATTAATCGCGCCATCAACACCCATACCAACCAATGTTCCAACAAGGCCACCACCAATAATACTGGTCGCCCGTGCGGCGCCTTGACTGCGTGTATAGGTGACCTGCTCAGGAGAGGTTAAATCAATCGTTGTGATTTTATTTGCTGCTAACGCTGTTCTATCTAAACTAATTGGCGCGCTCGAACAACCGGCTAACACCACTATCGATGCTGCCAGTAAGGCTGCTTTAAATTTATTGCTCATGATATTTCCTTGCACTTATTTTATATTAAAAATGGCGTGATACTAAAGACCACTCCGCCGCTTGTAGGCCAAGGCAAGCATTTTCTTTGATAAGTATAATACTACAATTTAATGCAAGGATAAAATCCAGCCAAACAATTATGAGGCAGAGGCAACATAAGCGTCTAGCTTGCTAATCATCCGTTGTTTGTGATCTTCTGAGACAAACGCCGCCTCAAAACCATTTCTTGCAAGCGTAACCACCTCAGCTTGCGATAAATTTAAAGCATCGGTTAGTTGAAGGAAATTCTCATTCATGTAACCACCAAAGTAGGCAGGGTCATCTGAATTCATCGTCGCTTTCAAACCTGCTTCTAACATAGTTCTCATCGGATGGTCTTTAAGATCATCAACCACGCACAGCTTCAGGTTTGACAAGGGACAGACCGTTAGAGCCAGTCCTTCGCGCGCAATGCGCTGAGTCAAAGCTTCATCCTCCAAGGCGCGATTACCATGATCAATCCGCTCAACATTGAGTAAGTCCAACGCTTGATAAACATACTCAGGCGGGCCTTCCTCACCTGCATGCGCCACAATACGAAAACCTTCCGCCTTAGCCTGTTTAAACACTGCTGTAAATTTTTCTGGCGGATGGCCTAGCTCAGATGAATCTAGCCCCACTCCTATAATCTTATCTTTATGCGGCAGCGCCTGCTCTAGCGTTGCCATCGCATCATCGGCATCTAAATGCCGCAAAAAGCACATGATCACACCAAAACTGATACCCAATCGGTTTTGACCCTCTTGCAGTGCATTATAAATCCCGTTGAGCGCCGTTTCAAATGCCACGCCTCGACTGGTATGCCCTTGAGGGTCAAAAAAGATTTCAGTATGCAGCACGTTTTGAGCATGTATGCGCTCTAGATAAGCCCACGTCAGGTCATAAAAATCCTGCTCTTTTTGCAATACATTCATACCCTGATAGTAGATATCCAAAAAGTCTTGCAGCTGACTAAAGTCATAAGCCTTGCGCAAGGCCTCTACATCTTCATAAGGTAGCTCGATGCCATTGCGTTGGGCGATTTTAAACATCAACTCAGGCTCAAAAGTCCCTTCGATATGTAAATGCAGCTCCGCTTTGGGCAGGTTCTCGATGAAGGCTTTCATAATATCTCCGGATGATTAATTATTGTAGTTTCATTATGGCGTGTTGCTTGAGTTTCAGCAATTATTGACAGGCAGCTCAACCAGCTTCCCCTCAACATTAGTGGCAAACTTGCGACAGCCCGAGCGAAGCCCTACACTGCTTTCATGCTTAAAACCCTCGCTATTACCAACTATCGCTCGCGGCTCAGCTTGACCATCCCACTTGGGCGGTTAAATGTGATTACCGGCGCCAACGGTAGCGGTAAATCCAATCTTTACCGGGCCCTTCGCTTGCTGGCACTAGCCCGATAGCAAATAAGCCCCATCCACAACACCATTTTAATAAACAACCTGTTAGGCAACGATTATGCAATCACTTATACCCCATCTCGCGGCACTTCACGGCATTGCCGCAACACTTTGGATTGGCGGGATGTTCTTCGCCTATATCGCGATGCGCCCGGCTGCCGCCGCGGTACTAGAGCCACCGTTAAGGCTTGCGCTATTTCAAGCAGCCTTTAGCCGATTTTTTATGTGGGTGTGGCTGTTGATTGCTGTCCTGCTGATAACAGGCTATAGCGGATTATTTGCACGTTTCGGAGGATTCTCTGCCCCCTATTTATCGTACATGCATAACATTGGCTTATTAATGTGCCTTATTTTTGTATTGTTATTCTTTGTACTTTATTTGCCATTTAGCAAAGCGGTCAAAGCAGGCGACACACCAAAAGCCGGGGCCTTATTGGCTAAAATACGCTGGGTTGTATTACTCAATCTGTTGCTAGGCCTAGTGATCACCTTCATTGGAATTGCCGGACCTTATCTTTAAAAATGACTCGAAACAGTCGTTTATTAAAAACTATTTAAATTATTTTAAATTTAGCTGAAACTTTTTTGAAACTTGTTTCGTGTTTACTTATAACCACGGTAAAATGTCCGCGGATAATCAAGGAGAAATACTATGAAATTTTTAAGCATGTTGTCTATCGCTACCGTTGCTGCAGTACTAACAGGTTGTGCAGGTGCACCACCAGCAGCAATGAAAACGACAGAAATGAAGCCGATGGCAAACGAAAACCCAATGGTTGGCGGCGCAGCCATGTTCTCTAGTAAGAACATCATCGAAAATGCAGTTAACTCTAAAGACCACACTACACTTGTTGCTGCAGTAAAAGCAGCTGGCTTGGTTGAGACATTACAAGGACCGGGTCCATTCACTGTCTTTGCTCCTGTTAACTCAGCATTTGACGCACTACCTGCAGGCGCGGTTGCAAACCTACTAAAGCCTGAGAACAAAGCAGCACTTACAAAAGTACTGACTTGTCACGTAGTTGGCGCTAACGCAATGTCATCTGCTATCAAAGGCATGGTTGCTGACGATAACGGCGTTCACCCAGTTAAAACACTAGGCGGATGTGTACTAAAAGCTCGTTACCGTGGTGGTAAGATCTTATTAACAGATGAAAATGGACGTACTGCGACAGTTACAGTTGCTGACGTTAAGCAGTCTAATGGTGTGATCCACGTCATTGACACTGTAATGCTACCTAAGCAGTAAAATTTTCTAGTTAGAAAACTGCGTACTATTGGCCGACTCGTTTTATGACGAGTCGGCTTTTTTTGCGCCATGACTTGTTGTAAGGCCTTAATAAACCGTCATATCTTAACCCGATGCTTGGTTTTTTACTGGGGCTATGAGAGGGGCTTTTTGTTTAAACTGGAGGACCTAGACATTGCTGTTTACAATGTTTTATAGTGTTATGCACTGTATTTACGTTGAGGGTTCTGTGATGTCTGAAGAATCTATTGGCGTTCAAATAGAAAGCGGATCTGCTACTAGACATACCTAATATAAGCTTAAGGACATCGCGCCCATGACCCCAGAAGAATTTCGACAATCAGGCCACGAACTCATCGACTGGATCGCCGATTACCGCAAGCGCATTCCTGACCTTCCCGTTCGAGCACAAGTTGCCCCTGGTGAGGTGCGTAATGCACTGCCGACCGAACCCCCGACCTCCGCTGAGTCTTTTGCCTCAGTTATGGCTGACCTTGAAAACATCATTGTGCCCGGCGTCACACAAGTACAGCACCCCATGCACTATGGCTGGTTTCCATCTAACGCCTCGCTCGCCTCAGTATTAGGTGATATCGCAAGCTCTGGCATGGGCACGCTGGGAATTTCTTGGGAAAGTTGCCCTGCGCTAACTGAAGTTGAGCAGGTCGTGTGTGACTGGTTACGCCAACTCACAGGCCTAAGCGACAATTGGCACGGCACGATTCACGATACCGCCTCGACCGCCTGCGTGACGGCGATGATACTGGCCCGTGAGAAAGCGAGTCATTTAAGTAAAAACAAAGGCGGCCTAACCGCGCTAAACGCCCCTTTAATAGTCTATAGCACCAAGCAAGCACACTCCTCAATTGCCAAAGCGGCTCAGTTGGCAGGGTTTGGTAACGACAATTTGCGTTATATCGAAGAAGACCCCTACACCCGCGCCATGAAGCCTGAAGCACTAGCCGCAGCCATCACTGAAGACAGAGCAGCAGGTAAAGTCCCAGCAGGAATCGTCTGTTCAGTCGGTGCAACGGGCACCACAGCCATGGACCCTGTAGACGCCATTGCCGATATCGCTAATGCAGAAGATGTTTGGTTTCATGTGGATGCGGCGATGGCAGGTTCGGCCATGTTACTGCCGGAATGTCGTGGTTTATGGGAAGGCGTAGAGAAAGCCGACTCGATGTCGTGGAACCCACACAAATGGATGGGGACGATTTTAGACACCGCGCTGTTTTACGTGCGGGACGTGGATCATTTAGAACGCGTGATGTCGACCAACCCTAGCTATCTGCGTTCAACAGCTGATGGTGAAGTGGTGCAGTACCGCGACTGGGGGATTCCACTGGGTCGTCGTTTTCGTGCACTGAAATTGTGGTTTCATTTAAGGCTGGATGGGCCAGATGCTATTCGTGAACGCATCCGCCGTGACCTTGACAATGCGCAGTGGTTTAAAGCGCAAATTGAAGCAAAGCAGGGCTGGGAAGTGTTAGCGCCTGTTGACCTGCAGACAGTTTGTATTCGTCATACACCGACTGATGCTAACGATAAAGCGCTTGAAGGCGAAGCTTTGGATAAGCATACGCTGGCTTGGGTGGATAAAATTAATAGCTCGGGTGAGGCGTTTATGTCGCCTTCTATTTTAGATGGGCGCTGGATGGTGCGAGTTTCTGTTGGGGTCGAAGGGACTGAGCGGATGCATTTGGAGCGGTTAGTTGGTTTGTTGGAAAGCGCGACCTCTGATTAGCCTGGAAACACCAACGCCATCATAGAAACAAGAGCCCAACCACCTATAAGCACGCTGATGAAATTGAGCAAGTGTGAATACCACATCACTTACCCAACACAAACGGCAAAAAATTATGTTTATTCACACACTCATAATTTGCTTCATAAGTCTCTGTCCAAGCCTTTGGCGCTTTAGGTTTGTTCTTTGACCATTTGAATTCATACCCCCAAAGATCACCACCAAATTCTTCAATATAGTCCAATTCAGCACCAGTATACGTTCGCCAGAAATAGCTAGAGCAAAAATGCTTCGTATACTCGTTACGCTTCAGTCGTTCCATTATCAGGAAATTTTCCCATAATGCACCAATGTCATTACGGCTATCTATCCATGAAAAGTTATCAATGAGGCTGTTACGAATTCCTAGATCATAGAAGTAAATCTTAGGCTTTTTAGAAATCTCTTTGCGCAAATTGCGACTGAAACCACGGAGGCTAATTAATACAAAAGACTTCTCAAGCAGGTCGATATAATCCGCAACTGTATGTCGTGACATGCCAAGTTGCGTGCCTATTTCACTGTAAGAAACTTCTGAGCCAATTTGAAACGCCAGCAACTTTAGTAGGTCGCGTAGCTTGTGACTGTAACGCAGGTTTTCCAACTCCAATACGTCTTTGTACAAATAGTCACTACTTAAATGACGTAAGTATTCGATCTTGTCAGTTTGACTATCTAGATGGAAAACCTCAGGGTAATGCCCATAAATCAAACGCTCTTCCAGCTGGCTTTCTAACTCAAAAGGATTGTGCCGTTCTGACAACTCAAGCCAAGAAATTGGGTATAAGCGGTAAGTGTGTGTCCTGCCCGTTAATGGCTCTTTGATTTGATTAGCCAGATCAAGTGATGAAGAACCCGTAACTATAATTTTGAGATTTTTAAATTTCTCATGCAAAATCTTTAGATTAATACCGATGTTCTTGATACGTTGCGCTTCATCAATAAACAACAAATCATAGCCCTGTACTAAATTACCAAGCTTTGTTTTATCTTGACTGGAAAGTACTTCGTTATAGATTGCCTCATCACCATCAACTCGTAGTGTTTTGTACTCAGTATTTTCAAGGATATGCTCAACCAGCGTCGTCTTGCCAACCTGTCTTGCACCATAGATGACTATGATTTTAGACCGGTCTTGAGCAAGCTTGGTAATGATTTCGTCAGCAAGTAAGCGTTGGATAAACATTGAGTATCCCAAAGTGTACAAATACACTAATCTACATTTTTAACGCTAAAAACGGAAGTTAACTTACAAAATTAGCGTTAAAAACGGAAACTATATTTAGAATAGTTCCTTTTAAGGTGATGACAACCACTTGAAACATCATGCTATATTGACTCTGTGAGGTCACCAATAAGCTTTTGCACCTAGTGACCTAAAAGGAGAAAACAATGATCTCGCGAACCTATCTGACTCGTGGTGGCAACCTAAAGCTTAGTGACGCAGCAGTACCAGATGCCAGCCATGACCTTGAGCGTGACGGTTTTGCTATCGTAACTAACGTACTCTCCGGCGATGAAATTACTGAACTACATCAAGAGCTCACTCATCTCTTCGAAACAATACGACCTGACGTTAGATTACCCGATGCGACAGAAGCTGATTATGCTGACTTTCGCTACGAGGCTCTAAATAGGAGTGCAGCGGCACAAAAGACCGTAGCCCACCCCAAGATCTTAGAAGTTATCGAACCGTTGCTTGGTGAAGACTGCCATGTCGTCTCCAACACCGCATGGCGCAATCAACCACAACGCGAGAAAGCACCCTTTGATGTCGGCAACCCTTGGCATATCGATGCAGGGCCACACATTCCAAGACCCGCTGATATTCCATGGGATGAAAGAATTCCCTACCCCGTATTTATGATTGGCTGTCACATCTTGCTTAAAGACTGCGGTATCGAATCTGGCCCGACTGGGTTTATTCCGCGTAGTCACACCTCAGGTCAACTGCCACCTCAACCTGATGAACATGGCATGATCTCTTATCAAGGTACCGCGCCGTCTGTGCCACTAGGCAAAGCCGGTGATGTGGTGTTTTTTGTATCCGATGTTTGGCATCGACGTATGCCAACCACTTCAGATGATCAGGGGCGCTTCTTTTTGCAGGTTCAATACGGGCGGCGCGATATCGCGCAACGATTACAAACGACTGATAAGATAAATTATCTTAGTGATGAAGCGGTTGAGCGGGCAGAGACGGAGCGGCAAAAGACCGTTGTGGGACTTCATCCACCAGGGTTTTATGACGCGTAATTTTAAGCTTTAAACCCCGATCAATACGCTATTCCCAGTCCCTCGTTAACCATGCATTTCGTTATGTCTAAGAAAAGTGGTGTGAGTGATTTCACAGGCATGGAGGGTAAAACGATCCTGCTAGGTAAAGGCTCTTGTGGCGCCAAAGAAGGCGCTAAGTATTTAAAAATGTTTGGTATGGAAAGCAAGGTTACATTAGCGGAAGTTGAGCTATCCAATGCCGTTCCTGCACTTAAAAACGGACAAATCGATGGGTTCGTGACAGCAGGCTCATGGCCAGCACCGAACGTTATTGAAGCAGCTTTAAGCACTGGCGTTACCGTCGTATCGTTGTCAGAAGAGCAAGTTTACAAGAGTAAACGCACCCAACTGACTATTCCAGCGGGAATCTACGCAGGGCAGGACAAAGATATTACCACTACTTCACTACCCGTTGTTGTCTACACCATCGCCGCAATCACGCGGCTCACTTTACTCTGGAATCGTATTAACCGTTATCGGTGTTAGCGCCTGCGTTTGGATCACACTCACCCATAACAGCCTGATGGATCAATATGGCTTTCTGGAAACTGACTTTCAGTTGGGCGTCGCGGTCGTACTTATACTCACCGTGCTCGAAATGGCACGACGCTCAATTGGTTGGCCGTTACCACTAGTTGCTATTTGTGCTCTGGCTTACGGATTGCTAGGTAATCATATTCCCGGTGAATTTGGTCATGCAAGAGCGCCGATTTATAGCTTCTTTGGAACAATGATCATCGCTGAAGGAGGTATTTGGGGAAGCCTAACCGGCATATCCGTATCTGTCGTCGCCATCTTCGTCATATTTGGTGCGGTGCTCAATGCCGGCGAAGCAGGGCAAGGGTTTATGAACGTCGCCTCATCAGGTGGGCAAATAATGCCGCCACTGATGGGAGCTGGCGCCTTCGTCATGGTCGAGCTAACCGGCATTCCATATACGCAAATAATGGTCGCCGCACTGCCACCAGCGATACTATATTTCTTTGCAGTTTGGGTCGGGATCAATGCCTACGCTAAACGCTACGACTTACCTGCAATACCTGAAGATCAACGTCCCTTATTACGTACCTTGCGGATCACCTCTGCATTTTTCATGGTGCCATTTTCGATGCTGCTTAGGGGCATGTTTGTCGCCGAGTACACTGCACAATATGCTGCTTGCTTGGCCATACTCGCGGGTACGTTAATGCTGTTTTTAGATGCTAACCTTAGTGTCGGTTGGAAATGCACGTTGCTTCGACTAGAAAGCGTCATTAATAACGGTGCTCACCAAGTCTCCATGATCGCATCGATTATTCTGTGTGCATCACTGATTATTGGCGTGCTATCCATCACAGGTTTAGGGGTGAAAATCACCTCGCTGGTCTTATCGGGATCAGGTGGTTTGTTATGGCCTTCACTGCTATTAACCGCATTAGCATGTTTGCTACTCGGCATGGAAGTGCCGACGACAGCAGCTTATGTGATTTGTGTTTCGATAGCTGGGCCTGCGCTGATACAGCTTGGTTTGGAGCCATTGCAAGCGCATCTGTTTGTGTTCTGGTTTGCGCTGTTATCGACTATTACGCTGCCTGTTTGTGGAGCGGTGTTTACCGCTGCGAGGATGGTGAATGAGAATTGGTTGAAAGTCGTTTTGACATCAATGGCGCTGGGTATTGGGCTTTATATTATCCCGCTGGCGATGATTGCTAATCCTGGGTTGATCCAGTTTGGGAGTTCACCGTTGATGGCGTTGTCTGCACTAGTGAAAGTTGGGCTTGGGTTGGGGATGGTTTCTTATGGGGTTATTGCGCCGATGGGGTGGGGGGCGGGTGTTACTAGTTTTAGCTGGAAGCTTGTTAATTGGCCTGAACTAGAAGCTCAAGCCACAGCACTATCTAGAGCGTCACAAGATTGATTAACACCTTTGGGGATAGGTTTGAATGCCTCATCTGAAAACGGTGTTGAATCATCAGACCAACAAGCACGCAAACCACATAAAAGAGAAAATCCTGCAGGTGCGCTAGCATTGACCTTCTCTACACTAAAATTAATAGCATCAGGAGGGCATGTTTCAAACAGCCTGAAGACTTCTTCTGTCAAATAATTTGGTAAATAACCTAACGCAACCGTATCAAAATTACATATCAAGAATGCTCTATCCCCACTAGGGTTTTGAAGATCATCTAAAACTCTTAAAAGCTCATTTTTTTCAAGGTTCAGAATTGCATCGCGGCTTTGTTGTGGCAGGTGTCGAGTGCCGTGTAGAAAAAACTTGAATTCATAATATCCATCTAATCCTTGACGAATAGGGCACGGGAATACTTCGTAATTATCAGTACTTTTTTTACCCTCAGTAACCTGCAAAATAGCTAATGGATCGGGGGGCATATCACCATCACCAAGACCTGTCCAATCTAAAAACTTCTTATACTCACTGCGCTTTTTTGATAACAAGCGATTTTTAAAAAAGGGAAACAGCTCCTTTGATCTATACACCGTCTCATGATCAGGCATGCCTGGTAAGTATTTCGACTCATCAGAAGTTTCAGCACCTTTGAGGTACACGAACTCATAATAATCATCTACAAGCGCCAACCTACCAATAGGGTGCCAAGTGCCTTGATCAGAGTTTGAAGCAATGTATACAGCTCGATGATTCATCATAAATCCAGCAAGTATTCTCTATTGATTGATAACAGGTTGAGAGTGAAAACCTTCGTTACCTCTGACATATAGTGCTCAGGTATTTTGTTGATGGTATCAGACAATTGCTCTACAGAAATGTTCGCTAATTTGTTTTGCCAAATCTCAACAGTAATATCATTATAGCCACAGAAACTTGTTAGCGCTTCACGAGTAGTCAATCTCTGGTTTCTTCCCTCATTTGCATTAATTGCTGATTTAGCCCTTGCCGCAAATGTTTCAACGCCATAACCAGAGTCGTTCGTTGAAAGTCGCCTGTGTTTTTCCTCGTCAAGAACATTTCTGGCAAAACTTGAGGCATGATCGTATGTTGGAGGGTAAGGTTTTCTGCCAATAACAGCCTGTACGGTTTTTTTGGAGTGATGCCACGAAATTCAGTGGCATCAAAATATTCAGTAATTGCTGTCTTGTTCATGTTGGTTGATTGCTAGTGACTGCTGAATATTGGGATTATCTTTCACAAACGCCATACCCTCTGAGATAGAATAGGCTTATCCAACTCAACCTAGGAATCAAGTATGTCAGATCCAATCTCAACTTTCTTTGATGCATGGCAACTCGAAGCTGCTGATGCACGACTTGAAAAAATTACCAGCGCTGTCACAGCAAACATTCAATATGATGACCCTCGCACGCCACAGACGGTAAACGGCATTGATGAGTTAAGTGAATATGTCGGTATGTTCACCGCAAATGCGCCGGGCTGGTCAGCCAAGGTTATCGCGAGCGACACGACTGCTGGAATGGCCCGCGCCACAGTTGCCTTTGGTGGAATGGGGCCTGATGGCAAAGAGATGGTTCAACATGGGCAGTACTTTGTGGAAACAGATGGCGATCTGATTTCGCGGATGGTGGGCTTTGTTGGTATCGGTAAATAAGGACTTGGAATCAATTGAGAGCGATCCATCAAATACATCAGCGGCGTAAAGATATTGGAAGCGGTAATAGATAACGGTTTTACCACTAATCATCCAAGGATCTAACAATAGCGAATAATTCAGCCATTGAAGATGCATGCAGCTTTGCCACACAGCAATGCCCTTGCATCGAAGCATGCGCTCTGACCCAAGCCAGCACTTCATCTAAGCTGATGGCCTTTTGAGTTGACTCAAGTATTCGCTGATTCTCAGCTTGTTTAACAATCGCAAAAGACACACCGCTTGAATCAAGCACAATATCAGCAGTATTCAAATAAGCACCTGCAACGCCCACTTCAGTTTCCCAGGCAGCAGCGTCAGCGATAAGCCCTAATTCTTCATAGTCCGCATACTTAACAAGCGCAGGCCATTGAATCACGGACAGGACTTCTTTTACATTAGCAAGCCCACTTTGTAGATCACCCATATAGCGCTACCCCGTACCTCAAAGCTTGAGTATACACCTACGGCGAAACTCAACCACTATAAGCATGAGGCATACTATTCATTGAAAACTCCGAATAAAAGGCTAGAGCCAGATTATGGGATGTGGCATATTTACTGTCCGACACAATAATCATGAAGCGATCGACATGGCTAAAGCATTTGGCACAGAATTCATGCCTGAAATGGCAATTTCCTGGAATAAAAATAATGAGTGGAGCGCGCCAGAAGTGGTCTCTAGCGACTCTTTACCGATGCATCCTGGCAGTCATGTGTTGCACTACTCAAGTACCTGTTTTGAAGGCTTGAAGGCGTTTCGCCAGAAAGACGGTTCGGTGAAAATTTTCCGCATGGATCAGAACGTGAAGCGCTTTGCTCAAAGCTCTCGTTTGATTTCATTGCCTGCGATTGATGAGGCGATGACCTCACAGATGATTATCGATATCGTTGGTCAGTACAGAGATGAAGTTCCTGATACACCGGGTTCACTTTACATCCGCCCGACACACTTAGGCACCGAGCTAAGCATCGGTAAAGCGGCAGCACCCTCCGTTGAGTCCTGCCAATACGTCCTGCTGTCGCCTGTAGGCGATTACTTCTCTGCCGGCGCTGCGGCTTTGCGCGTTTTACTGGATGAAGATGGCATGCGTTGCGCGCCACATATGGGCATGATCAAAAGCGGCGGTAACTACGCCAGCGCCTTGAACCCGATAATGGAAGCCAAACAAAAATACAATGCTGACCAAATCCTGTTTGCACCGGATGGAAATGTTCAGGAAACGGGTGCAGCGAACTTCCTGCTAATTGATGGTAATGAGATCATCACTAAAGCATTAGATGCATCTTTCCTACACGGCGTCACCCGTGACTCGATTCTGACACTGGCGCGTGACAACGGCATGACGGTTAGTGAGCGAGAACTATCGATCAAGGAAGTCTTAGAGCGTATTCAAGACCCTGATTGTGAGGCGGCGCTTTCAGGAACTGCAGCGGTATTAGCACCGGTTGGCACCATGATTTATAAAGGTGAAGAGTACCGTGTTGGTACCGGACACCTTGGTTCAACTACCACTCAGCTACGCAACCAATTGAACGCCATTCAATGGGGTGAAGCAGAGGATACTCACGGTTGGTTGACTGCTGTTTAAAGCAAATATGCTTAAGTGCGAGGCACCTTGCAGTACTGTTTGGTATAGCTTTCTAAGATATCGAGAGGGACGATATGAGCACTGATAATTCTAAGCAATTCGACCCTTTCGAAAAGGAAAAGCAGCTTCAGGCTGAATCCAAGGCTTGGGATTTAAGTGATGCTAAAGAAGCCGATGATGGCGATATCCCTGTCATCGACTTAAGTGAGTATTTTGCTTCGGGCAGTGACGAGTCTCTAAACGCGGTAGCTGATCAATTGCGAACAGCCTGTGAAGAAGTTGGCTTTTTCTCGATCATTGGGCATGGTGTCGAGAGTGATTTCATGGAAACCACATTTGCACAAGTCAGGGCATTTCACCGCTTACCGTTAGAAGCCAAGCAAGCCATTCTTATGGATCAACCAGAATGGCCTGTAGGTGGTATTGGCTATTTGCCGGTTAAGAACCACAAACTTCCTGCACGCGACCGTGGCAATCTCAATGAAACCTTTATTATCAAGTGCGATCATGCCTTGGGAATGGATGATAATCAGTGGCCTCATGAAGTTGATTTACCGGGTTTCCGATCTGTCGTTGAAAACTATGCTGATGCAATGGAGCAACTCAGTCGGCGCTTACTGCCCATCGTTGCAACCGCTTTGGAAATGCCCACGAACTTTTTTGATGAAGCCTTTGTGTCACCGCTTTATCGACTGCGCATGACGCATTACCCGCCGCTGAAAGATAAAGATGCGGATGAGTTTGGCATCGCGCCACATGTCGACACTTCATTTATTACCATCTTGGCGCAGGACAAGCCGGGGCTAAGCGTATTTAATGAACGCATACAGCAATGGATTAATGTGCCGTTGATCGAGGATGCATTCATAGTGAATACGGGTGAATTACTCAAGCAGTGGACTAATGACCGGTTTATCAGCGCCAAGCATTTTGCGAATAATAATATTGGCGATGACTCGCGCTACTCTATCCCGTTCTTTTTGAATGCAAACTCTGATTATAAAATGGCGTGTGTGCCGAGTTGTTGTGGGGTGGATAATCCGGCGAAGTACCCGCCTATTTCTTATAATGAAAGTCAGGGTGTGGTGCAGGGTGAATGAGTAGGATGGGTCGCAGAAGGTCAGAGCTAACGTGAATGTGAGCTTTGGCTTGTTATTAGACTATTTAACAACAAATCGGTCTGTTAAGCATAATTAACCTGTTTTACTGGACGCAACTTACTCAATAATCTAAAGTTGAGTTTAGAAAGTTGTATGCAACAAATCGCAATATAGCAAAGTAAAGGGAACGTGGCCTTGAGAGTATTAGTCGTCGAATCTAACCATGCAATTCGTGAAGGCTTGGTTTATATCTTTGAAAAGAATGGTTATTTTGTTGATGAAGCAGAAGATGGTGGCGTAGGTTTGCGCATGGCACTTAGCAATAAATACCAGATTGTGGTGACTAATTTAGGAATTCCAGAACTCTGTGGCTTAGCGCTTATAAAGAAGATACGCGATAAGAAGCTGGATTACCCGATTCTGATTCACACGACGCGTATGCGCTGGGAAGATAAAGTGGGTGGACTTGAGGCAGGCGCTGACGACTATTTGTGTATGCCATGCTCGTTAGAAAAGCTATTTTCGCGAGCGCAAAGACTTATGCTTCGACCTAATCGCCTGATGTCACACGACACTTCTGAGATGGCAGCTGCGCACGCTTGATTTTGAACGAGTTTCATTTGTGAGTTTGATTGCGGGAAACCGCGGACTTTAAACAACCAAGAGGGAGCAGCTAACAAAAGTGACTTGAGTTATCTGCTCCCAATTGATTAAGGAGGAGGAAATCATCTTACGGGGAGAATAATAGCCAAAGCTCCCTGAACGTACAATTGACAAAAATTCATCCGTCGGTTTATAAAAACTAAACTATATGAAAATGGGCTAGCTTTAGTTTCCCAACATTCTTTGAAAATAATTCCACGACCCTCGCCTCAACCCGTATAATTCCAAAATTAATTTTCCTTTCAGGAGCTCTTATGAGACCTAGTGGTCGTGCTACCGACGAAATGCGTCCGGTTACTTTTACCCGCAATTTTACCTGCCACGCAGAAGGTTCTGTATTGGTTGAGTTTGGCAATACAAAAGTAATTTGCACTGCCAGTATTGAGGAGAACGTCCCGGGCTGGATGCGTGGCAAGGGCAAAGGTTGGATAACGGCTGAGTACGGCATGCTCCCTCGCTCAACTCACACGCGTATGGGTCGTGAAGCGGCTCGTGGCAAACAGTCGGGCCGCACACAAGAAATCCAACGATTGATTGGTCGCTCGCTGCGGGCAATTGTAGATATGGAAGCCCTGGGAGAACGCCAGATTATGATCGACTGCGACGTGATCCAGGCAGATGGCGGGACGCGTACCGCATCGATTAGTGGTGCCTACGTTGCGATGGCTGATGCGATGCAAAAGCTGATGAAGAAGCGCAATCTCAAGCGTAACCCGATTCATGGTCAGCTGGCGTCGATATCGGTGGGAATATTTGAAGGCGCTGCGGTGTTAGATTTGGATTATCCGGAAGATTCCAATGCAGAAACGGATATGAATGTGGTCATGAACAGTGGTGGACATTTCATTGAAGTACAGGGTACTGCCGAAGGTCACGCGTTCACCCGCACTGAAATGAATGACATGCTGGGCTTAGCAGAAAAAGGTATTGAAGAAATCATGGTCGCACAACGTGCGGTTTTGGGTTTGGAATAGATTGGAATACATATGAAAGTAGTACT
>ENA-ORXT01000401-ORXT01000401.1-marine-metagenome-genome-assembly--contig:-NODE-401-length-70349-cov-11.298085_pt1 | contig 70349 bp, 59 predicted proteins | sample MGYA00237868_ERZ511482 | MGnify/ENA metagenome assembly ERZ511482 | reverse complement strand
ATTGCTTTAGTAATGTCCGTATCACTTTGCAAAAACTTTTGAGTGTCCCTCGCAATCTTCGCAGAAAAATCCGTCGGCAGCGCAATCGCCTCATCCAGACTATTCGTATGCAAAGATTGTGTACCGCCAAACACAGCCGCCATCCCCTCTATCGTCGTCCTTGCAATATTATTAAACGGATCCTGCTCCGTCAGACTATACCCAGAAGTCTGACAGTGCGTACGCAACATCATCGACTTAGGATTTTGCGGATCAAACTGCTTTACCAGATTTGCCCAGATCAATCTCCCGGCACGCATTTTTGCGATTTCCATAAAGAAGTTCATCCCGATACCCCAAAAGAAAGAAATCCGCGGCGCAAAATCATCGATCTTCAATCCTGCATCGATACCCGCACGCAAGTACTCCAGCCCATCCGCTAACGTATATGCCAGCTCCACATGCGCAGGCGCACCCGCCTCATGCATATGATATCCACTCACACTTATGCTATTAAACTTTGGCATCTGCTCTGCCGTATAGCGAAATATATCCGAGATCAATCGCATCGATGGTTGCGGTGGATAGATATAAGTATTCCGCACCATGAACTCTTTCAAGATATCGTTCTGGATAGTTCCACTCAGTTTTTCCGTATCCACGCCTTGCTCCTGTGCAGCCACTATATAAAACGCCATGATCGGAATCACTGCCCCATTCATCGTCATCGAAACCGATATTTGATCTAGCGGAATCTGATCGAAAAGTTTTTTCATATCCTCCACCGTGTCTATCGCCACCCCCGCTTTACCTACATCACCGACCACTTTTGGATGATCACTATCGTAGCCCCTATGCGTCGCCAGATCGAAAGCCACTGACAACCCTTTCTGCCCTTGTTCCAGATTTCTGCGATAAAAAGCATTGCTCTCCTCCGCTGTCGAGAATCCTGCATACTGACGGATAGTCCACGGCCGATTCGCATACATCGTAGTATATGGCCCCCGCGTATAAGGCGCCAGTCCAGGCTTATCCTTCAAATGAACAGCCTCCGCAATATCCTCGCGCTGATAATTTTTCTTAAGCTCAATATTTTCGGCACTCTCCCTCCGCACATCATCCGTCACCGCAGTGGTAGCGAAATATTTCAAAGGCCTATTTTTAAAGTCAGGTTTCTGCATGCAAGCTTTTTCCCAAAGATAAGCATCTTGCAGCATATTCGTTTTTATATGAAAATAATAATTTGGGCGATCCCCAAGTAGTAATCCCTTCTGCAAAAAAGCGGAAGGGATTACTACTTGGGTTAGGCTATGCAGGGGTCCGCTTCGCTTCCGTATCCCGATCGAAAAAGATCGTGACACCTCTCCTCCGTCGAGCCCTTACTATCCTTATCGCGTACACCAAGCTAGGCTTCAATAAAGAGAATAAAGTACATTTGGGCGTATACTATTTATATTAATTATTACAAGCCAAAAAGTCCCAGCGGGACGATATATAAAAGGGGTGGAGGCTACTCCCTCGATGCCATACGTGCACCTAAGTACAAGCAAGCACAGTCCGTTCGTCGAGTTTTGTAAACCTCGGTGTTATATCACTCTAAAAAGTTTACTTCACCTATTACTGATAAGTATTAAAGCAATAATATTCAAAAAAATTGATTATATTTATATGTTGCAGATCATATAACCTAACCTATATACACGATGTCTAGTCCAGTAACACAAAATAAAATCCTAAATTCACTAGGAAATATTCCAATCGAAGTATTCAAATGGGGGCAATCTTCTGATCACTTCAAAATAGATATGCCTCATAAGCATACTTTTGATGAGTTGTTGTTTTTTGAATGTGGAGGCGGTATCCATGAAATTAATTTTCATGAATATGAAATAAAGCCAAATGCTATCCACTTTGTACCTAAGGGGGAAGTACACTTTCTCAAGAATAGTCAACCTTTAAAGGGTTTTACTATTGCATTTGAATCTACTTTTTTAGACAGTAATGAATATCATGCGTTTTCGCAAAATGTATTTTTTGACCACTATATTTTAAATTTTAGTGCTCAAATTTTTGGGTCATTTTTGGAGCAAATAAAGCTTCTAGAAAAGTATATCAAGAGTGAATATCATTTCGCTCAAAAGAAGTGTTACTTAATGACTCTCGATTTATTATTCAACAATCTAGTTCACGAGGTAAAAATAGCTAGGCCAAAACTTGATATGTTTAATAAAGACTCGATAGTAAAAGGGTTTGAAAATTTGCTAAAAACACACATAAAGAATCAAAATAAAATAAAATGGTATGCCAAGTGCTTAAGCATAAGCCCAAAGATATTATGCGATAGAGTTAGAGATACTACAGGAGTTGGCGCAAAACAATTATTGATAAATACACTTATCATATCCGTAAAGAAAGAGCTACTAAATACTCCAAAAAGTATAAAAGAGATTAGCTTAGATCACGGATACGATCCTTCTTCTTTAGGGAAAATATTTAAGAAACAAGTCGGCTACACCATGAAACAATATGGCTCCGCAGAATCTATCTAAAAATGACCATTCATTATCTAAAAATGACTATACCATGATATTATATCTACATAAATTTGACCTGACAAATAATTATTTTAATTAAAACAAAGATTATGAAAGGCAAATTATTTATTTTATTGTTGTTTGTGGTGAATGTTTCTTATTCCCAAAATGGCAACGGATACGATTATCAATTTGATGAATCTACTCCTCAAGTCGTGGTAGAATCCAGTGAAGACGATTGTGTTAGAGCTAGGGAGTCTGTTAACGGAATGACAGAGACTAGACAGGAGCTATTAAGAGATTGCATGATGGATTATTTAGATACAGGGGATAATTACTATTGGAAACCTGGAGATCCTCTTTGGGAGCAGAATAGCATCGTTGAAGAACATTATGATAATCAAACCGCTTGGCACAATTTATCGGAAATTGGTTTTTTTACAGGACATAGGGATTATATACAAGATATGGAGCAATTTATGTTGCAAGATCCAGGTTGTGTCCAGTTTGTTCCACTTCCCGCTTTCGATCCTAATACACCAGTAGGCGGTGATGATCCTTCTGGAAGAGTACCTGACTTATTTTGGAATGGAGAATCTTTAGTGGATGGTTTTCCAGCTAATAATGGAACTCAGCAAGTAAATTTAGATCAAATAGTGGTTAATTCTGAAACTTGTGATGAGTTTCCTTCTATCGACGCATTTGCTGGTCAAGTGGAGAGAGAACATGGGGGAGTTCATGTCGTTACTGGAGGTTCTGGTGGTGTAATGTCAAATATCAATTTATCTCCCGGTAATGCATTATTCTTTCTTTGGCATGCTTATGTGGATGATCAGTATTCTTGTTGGCAGTCAATTTGTCAAGGTTGTGATCCTGCATTTGTTCAAAGCATATTTAGTAGAGATAAAACTAAAATATGTTTTGATTTAAGCAGATCCACTAATGTCGACGATTTCACTTTTGAATTATTAGATGATGATGGTATTGCAGTAAATTATAATATTGGCCCCGATCAATGCATAGATTACGAAGACCTTCCAATTTGTCGTAGATATACTATCAAAATAAAAGGAACTAATGGTTGCGACGAAGATCTCCAAGGCCATAGTGATGAAATTTCACATACATTTTTCAATAATGGTCGAGTGACAAAATTTGGGAATCCATGTGTTTTAGATACACCATGGGCTACATTTAATAGAGTAGTTGTCTCGCCTAACAAGGTTACTTATACTTTATCACCCGCTCAGAATACGGGAAGTGTTAGACTAAGCCTTATAAACATGACTACAGGGAATGTCAGAAATATTGGTCCTGATTTTAGCTATCAAGATGGTATAATTCCAGAGTTGAATTTTTCGACTACAAGTTTAGGTATAGGAAATTACAGCATCATTGCTGAGAGAGAAGGCGAACAAATAAATTATAATATTAACATTACCCGATAAATAAATGGATACTCGTTAAGTTTACTTAGCGAGTATCTCTTTTCAAAATACTTGTTATGAAATCATTATTTCTATCTATTTTATTAATACTTCCCTTCGTTGGTAATGCACAAGATGGATACTTTACAAAGTATGATAATGGCTCTCTAAGCAGTGAAGCGCCAACTTTAGTAATTAAGTTGAATGAGAAAAAACTCGTTATAGCTAGCACAGCCGACCCCGATGATGGTGATCTAGGTTGGCACTTACGTTTGAGAATTATTGACACCGAGACAGGATTAGCGGATACAATGTTTAATTTTTCACCTTTTCCAGGATTTACAGTAATTCCGAGAGAATATCTTATTAATACTAACGGTAATCTTGTTTTTGCGTGTGAAACTTATGACGGTAACCTACCTGGGCTAATCACTAATCTTTTTTTATTAGTCGAAATTAACCTTGATAAAGGAGTGCTATGGAGTCAAATCTATGGAGAAGATCAAAACCTAAATTGGAGACCTACAGATATAGCGCAGCTTGAGGATGGAGGCTATGTAGTTGCGGGATATGGCTTTCATCCAGTTACTAATAGAGCAGAAGGAATTCTTTTAAAGACCTCATCTATAGGGGATAGTCTATGGATTTATAAAAAACATGACCCTGCTTTCAATACTAGAGCATTTACTGCTGAAAAAGGACCAGGCAACACTTGCCTTTTTCATTTTGGAGATGGTAACCCTAACGATGATGGTACTTTCAAGGTGGAGTTAATAGATGGAACAAGTGGTAATCGGCTATGGGATAAAAAGATCCCGTTAGAATCTCCCTTATTTTATTTATCGATGATTAATGAGAAAGGGAATCTAGTCCTAGCAGGTAATAAAAATATCAATAATCTAATCACCCCTCACTTTGCCGAGTTAGATCTAGAAGGAAAATTAATCTGGGCAAATAGCTATGAAGATCAATTTGGTTGGTATCACGCGGAGCAATTTGAGCAGACTAATGAAGGAGGCTATATGATGTGCGTCCGTGGAAATTTTCCAACGCTTTTAGTTATTGACAAGAATGGTAAGTTTCTATTTAAAAAGACTTATGAGATAGAAAGTACGATGTCGCCAAAGGATTTATTTCAGCTAGAGGACGGAAGCTTTATGATCATGGGCTACGAAGGCGCTACGCAGGAATACACTACTTGGCTACTAAAAACAGATCCTGATGGTGAAGTGGTATCGGTATCAGGCGTGGATTCAAATTCCGATTTGATTGAGGTCTTTCCAAATCCGAGTACTGATTTTGTAAAGGTAGAAACGGCACTAGCAACAAATATCACAGGTAATTTAGTGGATATGACTGGAAGAATATTACAATCACAAAGAGGAGAAAGCGGGCGCTTGGAGTTTCGAATAGATAACTATCCTGCAGGTATTTACTATATAAATATATTTGATGGGGATGATTTTTTTGCGTCCAAAAAAATAATTAAACAGTAGAATTGAAAAATTTCTCAGTAGTCTCTGGAGTATATATTTATCTCGTATAAAGGTAAAATCGATAACAATTGAAGATTTCTGTAGTCAAAATAAAAGCTGTAGCGTTTTAGCAATAACTATTTACGATTAAATATGTCGCCACGCTGTGGCTTTAAAAATGCAGATAGTTTAAATTGCTATTATTATTTTGCCACGCTGTGGCAGGTCTTTTTGAAATACATTTAATCTAATATATATTCTTTGCATGTTCATCAATGTTTCCAAAACTCGTTACCATTTGAACATCATACATACTCGCGATATTTACTAAGTACAAGCATTCAATCATTTTGTTTTTTCCCCAGTTGCTTATCCACAAAAAAGTAGCTCAGGTGACTAAGGTGTTTACCCGCATTAGAGTTGCAGTGCTTACTCGGAGAGAGATTAACACCTAAGAAAAGACCAAAGACTGTTTTAATTCGGACAAGGCACCAAAGGCTTCCCGCAAGCTATGTTATATATTTATCATCTTGTTTTCCTCCAATGTCTTGTTTTTGCAAGAACAGCTCAGGTGACTTAGGTGTTTACAAACGTAAGAGTAGCTACCCAAAACTGTTTTTCTTCGGTGCATTGTCCTCGCCAAAACTGCTTCTGTGACTTAGGTGGTTAATCATGTGGGAGTAGCGCATACGCATAGCAGTCTACAAAAAATTAAACTTCACTGGCAACGTGAACCGTACCCGCACCTCCTTACTCCTTTGCTTCCCTGGAACCCAAGTTGGAAGACCATTCACGACACGCAGCGCCTCCGCTCCACAACCGCCACCAATATCTCTAGCTATTTTTGCATTAGAAATACTACCATCTTTTTCTACCACAAACTGAATAATCACGGTTCCCTTAATATCGTTTTCGCGAGCAATAGCAGGGTAGTTTATTTTGCTAGTGACATACTTTATCAGTTCATTATTTGCGCACTTCTGCTTCTCGTCTTTGCTTATATCTAGGTCTTCACAACCCGTAAACCTAGGCATCTCATCGACAAAAAGTTTGATCTCATCCACCTCAGGCTCTATCGGTTCAGGAGCTATTACGGCTGGCTTTTTTATTCTCTTTTCTACTTTAGGTTTGGGGGCGACATAGACAGGTTTTGCATCAACAGGAATTTCTATCTTAGTCTCTACCTCCACTGGTTTTTCTTCTATGAAATCAATGTCTTCGATAGGCTCTATCACATCACTTACCTTTATTTCTGGTGGCGGTAACTCTTTAGGTTTTTCAGTAGCTGTTCTGATGATAAGGATATCTTCCTCGACTTCTATTTCGTATAATTGTATTTTCGTTTCTGGGTTAGGGTAAGTAGTAAAGTTAAATGCCATTATCGCTATAGCAAGTGCGCTTATCAGCCCAATTTGAAAGCGCATAAAATAATTTTTCTTCAATCCTGATATATCTGAACGTGTCATCTGTATAAATTTTGTATTGCAGCATAGCACTGACCTACACAAGACGAGCCAGTGATGATTGCAATAGTGAGAATATAATGTGTAATCCTTATTTTTTAAGGAACTTACTTTGAGTGGTATCTACCTTAGAGGTTTTTTCTAATTCTAAATTTTTCAATGGAATACTACGGCTGCGAGTGGATCCTGGATCGCAAGAGAGTAATAAATAGCTCCAAAAAAAAATGAACAGTAAAAAATACTTCATGGTAATGTATTTAATTAGTAGATTCAGATTTTATAAAAAGTGGTGTGTGTGAGATTAAAATTGTAAATTTGATCTCTAGATCTTTTTTCGATCTTAGATTAAATTAGAATTTTCAGACAGCAAATTATACATGATAGCATACCAAAAATTTACTCTAGACAATGGCCTAAGAGTCATAGTCCACGAAGATCAATCTACCCCCTTAGTAGCCGTAAATATTCTCTATGATGTTGGTTCTAGAGATGAGTCTCCCGAGATGACAGGTTTTGCCCATTTATTTGAACATCTTATGTTTTCTGGCTCAGAGAATGTAGCAGACTTTGATGATGTGGTACAAAGGGCAGGCGGTGATAGCAATGCCTTTACGAATAATGATATTACAAACTTCTATACCATACTTCCTACGCAAAATGTAGAAACGGCGCTGTATCTGGAGTCGGATAGAATGAAAGCTTTGAACATCAATCAGAAGAGCCTAGACATTCAAAAAAAGGTAGTCGTAGAAGAGTTTAAGGAAGTCTGCACCAATACACCTTACGGTGATGCCTGGCATATGCTCTCGAATCTTGCCTATAAGACACATTCTTACAACTGGCCTACGATAGGAAAAACCATCGAGCATATTGAGTTTGCAAAGCTAGATGATGTGCAAAATTTCTTTAAAAAACACTATGCACCTTCTAATGCCATTCTGGTTTTATCTGGAAATATCTCTGGTGCAAAAGCCAAGATGCTGACTGAAAAGTGGTTTGGTGATATAGCGGTAGGTTCTCCCTATCTGAGAAACTTGACGAAGGAGCCTAAGCAGGAAACCATGCAAAAGATGGTGACCAAGGCTAAGGTGCCAATGGATGCTATTTACTTAAGTTTTCATGTAGCAGAAAGAAAACATGTAGACTATTATGCTACCGATCTTTTGTCAGATGTGATTTGTAACGGGAAATCTTCTCGCTTTTATCAGAGTCTATTTAAGGAGCAAAAATTGTTTAGTTATATAGATGCATATATTACGGGGAGCAGCGACCCAGGATTGTTAGTGATAGAAGGTAAATTGTCCGAAGACGTAGATGCTGAAATGGCAATAGCGCAAGTGTGGAAAGAATTAGAAAAAATAAAGGAGAACCCTATTGCTGCTCAAGAGCTCCAAAAATATAAAAATAAAGTAGAGAGCTCTCTACTATTTTCCGAGAGTAGCATTCTGAATAAAGCATTTAATCTTGCCTATTTTGAATCCATCGGAGAGATTGATTTGATCAATAATGAACTTGCCTTATATGCAAGTATCACGACTTTGGATATTCATCGTTTAGCCAATGAGGTGCTTGTTCCAGAAAATTCAAATGTACTAATTTATGAAAAGAAGTAGTCTGAAAATGTTTGTCATATTTCTTTGCTGTAGTTTCTTCTTCTTACTAGGTAACGCACAAGATACTTCTAGCTTGATTATAGAAGAGTTCCCATCCTCATGGGAAGGAGACTGGGCAGGGGAGCTGCAAATATTCGGTAAGGAGGGCTTGAAACAATCTTTGCCAATGCAGCTGCTTATTCATCCTTTAGAAAACTCTTCTGATTTTAGTTTTACGATTATTTATGGGGTAGATGTAGAGAAAGGAAAGCGAGACTATATCTTAAAAACAATTGATGCAAGTAAGGGGCACTACGCTATAGATGAACAAAACTCCATTATGATGGGTGCCTATTTACTAGGTGGAAAATTAGTTCAACGTTTCGAGGTGATGGGAAATCTTTTGGATACATTCATAGCAAAGGAAGGAGAGCATCTAGTTTGGGAAATATTCTCTGGAAAGTTGGAGTCAACTATTGTAAGTGGTGATTCGGAATATGAAGGAGAAGATATACCAGAAGTTAAGAGCTACCCCATAGGTGTCTACCAAAAATGCGTGTTGAGTAAATTTTAAACGGCTGGTCTTCCTGCGCTCAGGGGAGAAGTGATATGAGCTGATCTACACGACTCTTGAAGGTGTTGCTAGGGAAGGATGAGTCCCTTCTACAGAGGGATGCGAATACTTTCCTAGCAACTACCTGAATAGGCGTGTAGATCAGTGAATACAAACGGATCACCTGTTAAAAGCGCCCAAAAAAAATTACTAGAAATATGAGTAAGACTAATTACTCAAGACGAGAAACTCTACTCTGCGATTTTGCTGACGACCATCGAGTGACTCATTGGAGGATACTGGATTGCTGTCCCCATAACCAATAAACTTCAATCTGGAGCGGTCAATATCCCCATGGATATATAAGTAATCTACTACAGATGCTGCCCGCTTTAGGGATAATTCTTGATTGTAGTCACTGGATCCTTGGTTATCGGTATGTCCTCTAATCTCTATCTTGAGATTGGGAGAATTTTGCATGAGAACAATTAGGTTTTCCAATGTTCGATAGGAGCGGGGAAGTAAGTCTGACTTATTTAAATCGAAGAAAATATCTTTTAGTACTATGATTTCTCCTGCTTGGATAGTGTTTGCCAATAGGGTATTTGGTTGTGCTGGAACAGTAATTATAGGGCGCTGTTTTATCACAGAAATATTATCAAAGTAGTAGTATGCATAATTAAAATCTTGCTTAGCGGTTTGCGACACCTGCGTCTGCTCGTCTGTATCGAAGTTGCCAATGATGAGGTAGGAGGAGGCCTCCTCAGCGATAAATTCATGTTTGATTTTTTTCCATTTCTTTGCGGAAACGACTACGACTTTTTCTTCTTTTGTTTCCGTTGAGAAGTCTAAATGTTGCTCTATTTTATATTCATATTGCTTATCAGAAAAATGGATACCCATATTATTGCAATACATAGATCGTGGCAGATGGCTGATGTAATAGGATACTGCATATTTTTGACCTATAACGAGCGGTTCCTTGAGCTGAATCTGTAGATATTCTCGACAGTGTGGTTTTCCATTGCTACAACCATAAAGGGTGATTCCCACGAAACGTTCACCATCCTGAGCTGCCAAGTCACCAAAGCCTTTTGAATGCCAAGTATTGGGAACACGTACTCCTTTGCCAAAAATATCGGGAGACGTACTGGTAGGTGATTTCCAATATTGCATCACATTGTCAAAGTGTGCACCTTTGTAATACCAACCAATTGGAGTACCACTAAATTTTTCAAAACTAGAATTAGGTACGATGTTTTGCTGCGATTTGGAATCTGGAGTCTGCGCCGCTAAACTGCTAATGAGCAGTAGCCAAACAAAAGAGAAAAAAGGCAGTTTCTTCAAAGTGAATTGTTGTTAGTCGTTTTGTCTGGGATTGGGTAGTTGGTCGGATTTATGATGATAAGCAGCCCTAAGATATGAATAATGAATATCTATAACTTATTGTGCAGGAACTAATTTTTAATAATATATACAGTCGATATATTATACGAAGTTGTTAAAAGGAACATCGACAAAATATATTTACGTTACTTCTGCTTTCGATCCAGGAGGTAAATAATATAGGTACCCACTGCTAAATTGCTTATTTTTGCACTAAAATAAAATACATGTTTCCTTTATATGATGTGATAGTGGTGGGTGCTGGACATGCGGGCTGTGAGGCTGCGGCAATGGCGGCACGGATGGGGTCAAAAGTATTGCTGGCTACAATGAACATGCAGACTATAGCACAGATGTCGTGTAATCCTGCTATGGGCGGGGTCGCAAAAGGGCAAATAGTGAGAGAGATAGATGCCTTGGGTGGATTTTCTGGCATAGTGACGGATCACAGTATGATTCAGTTCAGAATGCTCAATCGATCAAAAGGAGCTGCTATGTGGAGTCCACGCGCACAAAGTGATAGAATGCAGTTTGCTAGAATGTGGAGAAACCACCTGGAAGATACGCCGAACGTAGATTTTTGGCAGGAAATGGTTACTGGAATTGTAGTGAAAGATGGTCGAGCAGTAGGGATTCAAACTGGCCTTGGCATAACTATAGAATCAAAAGCAGTTATTCTTACGAATGGGACTTTCTTAAATGGCTTGATCCATATTGGAGAAAAACAATTTGGTGGTGGGCGTGCGGGTGAAAGAGCTGCGACAGGAATCACCGCGCAGTTGCAAGACTTAGGATTCAAGTCTGGAAGAATGAAAACAGGTACGCCTCCAAGAGTAGATGGGCGCAGCCTTGACTGGTCTAAAATGGAGTTGCAACCTGGTGATGAGAATGAAGATCTTGGAAAATTTTCTTATACGGATACACCACCTTTGACAGATCAGATTCCTTGCCACATAGCATACACCTCTCCAGAAGTGCATGAAACTTTGAAAGAAGGATTTGATAGATCGCCAATGTTCAACGGCCGTATTCGTGGACTCGGCCCTAGATACTGTCCTTCAATTGAAGATAAGATTGATCGGTTTGCTGATCGAGATAGACATCAGTTATTTGTGGAGCCAGAGGGTAGAGATACCTGCGAGATTTATGTCAATGGATTCTCTTCATCCCTGCCTATGGAAGTACAGCACAAGGCCTTGCGTAAAGTAGTTGGTTTTGAAAATATGAAAATGTTCCGTCCAGGTTATGCCATTGAGTATGACTATTTCCCACCTACACAATTGAAGGTGAATATGGAAACAAAGTTGGTGGATAATTTATTTTTTGCGGGCCAGATTAATGGAACTACTGGCTATGAAGAGGCAGCTTGTCAAGGACTGATGACTGGGATAAACGCCCACTTAAAAATAACAGAACAAGATCCATTTGTACTCAAAAGATCAGAGGCATATATAGGTGTTTTGATTGATGATCTAATCAACAAAGGCACAGATGAGCCTTATCGGATGTTTACATCCCGTGCAGAGTATCGAATATTATTGCGACAGGATAATGCAGATATTAGGCTAACGCATTTGGCGCAGGCGATCGGCGTACAGAACATGGACGAGAGACTAGCGCGGGTGAAAATAAAGAAAGAGAATACAAAAGAAGTGCTGAAATACTTCTCTGCTACAAGCGTACAGCCAGCTACTGTCAATGAGATGTTTAGCGAAAAAGGCACCTCGCTTCTAGATCAAAAAGTAAAATTAAACACCTTACTACTGCGCCCTCAGGTACAGTTAGATGATTTTAGAGCAGTGATGCCAGAGGTGGATAATTTTTTGAAAGACTATAAAAAGGAGGAAATAGAGCAGGCAACTATTGGTCTCAAATACGAAGGCTATATCAAGAAGGAAAAAGATATGGTGGAAAAAATGAATCGCCTTGAAAACATCAAACTAAAGCCTGCCATGGACTACGCTCAGTTTGATTCCCTTTCATCTGAAGCGCGAGAAAAACTCAATGCTATTCAACCAATGACCTTAGGTCAAGCAAGTCGTATCAGTGGTGTTTCACCTTCTGATATTTCTGTACTTATGGTATATATGGGTCGGTGATAACAGATAGGTTTACCCATTAAGGCACAAGCGGAAGTATTTCATTGACATAAAAATTATTCCCGAGAGAAGTGATCCTAGTAGAATTGTCACAATCTAAAGAAAGGAAATTATTGTTGATCACACTTATCCTATTGATGGCAGATTCACGTGACCGTTTCCATCTAGAATTATCGCTTAGCCTAGGTAAAAATTGAGAGATGCCATCAATTCTAAAATTTGAACTTTCGCATATCCACTGCATTGCTGCTAGGTCTACTTCTTCTACGACTAAGGCCTTAAAAGAAAGTAAATCATAAATTTCCATTCCTATTTGCAAAGCCTTTTTCTCATCATTTTCTTTGATCAATTGTTCGATGTCAATACTGTCTTCAATGAAAGTAAGGACGTTCGAAAATAGATGACCAGAGTCCATTAAAGAATTTTCAAAAGATAGTAGATAAAATAATTCATATTCTTTTTGGAATGCCTTGAGCATACCCGTAGAGATCATCATATTTCCACCAGGCAAAGCAAAAGCACTCTCATTGTCATCCTTAAAGATACCTATTTGCCAGTCTCTATTTGTAGACCATCCTTGAGTTGCGCGTAAAATAAAATAGGATTGTCTATATAGACTTTTGATATGATCGTAAAGTTCCCGATGCTCCAACGGAGATAGGATATCTAAAGGGGAGGATTCACTATTCAAGGCATACCAAAGCTGATCTCCCAAATCTTCCTGCTCCATCTTAGGAAAATCATCGGGGCTGATCACGTCATTGTTAGGGTCGCAGGCGACCAATCCAAAAATGATAATAAAAGCTACGCAAGTAAATCTTAGCAAACTGTAAGTAGATCTGTATGTTTATTCAATGAAAGAGTTCTCAACCATAATATGACCAAAAATTTAGCCAAATAATGTTAAAAACGTAAAATGTTTGGCTTTTTGTCAAAAATACAGTCATTAATATCACAAATCAAGCCTTAACCTCCTACATTAGTGCTTAGATTGTGCGTTTAGCTGTTGTATATATCCGCAATTTGATTTTTAAACTTTTCTGCAATAACCCTTCTCTTTAATTTTAAAGTAGGTGTCAATTCTGCATCACTTCCATCTTCTTTTATTGGATCCCAAGTAGCAGGTAAAATTGCAAATTTTTTGATCTGCTCAATATGGCTAAAGTCTGGATTGGCTAGATCTATGATTTCTTGAAATCTACTGATGATTTTTTCTGATTTAACCACCTCATCGAGTGTAGTCCAAGCTACATCGCACTCCTTGCAAAAGTCTTTCAGCGCATCTGGAGCAGGCACAATCAATGCAGAAACAAATTTCTGCTTATCGCCTACGACCATTACTTGCTCTATAAGGAAGTCTTCTTTCAGCTTACTTTCGATCGGTGCTGGAGCAACATATTTTCCACCAGAGGTTTTCAACAACTCTTTTTTGCGATCCGTTATTTTTAGATGTTTAATGCCATTTTTATCTTCCACAAACTTTCCAATATCTCCCGTACGAAACCAAGTACGCCCATCTATATCTTTCATCACCTCGGCAGTTTTTTCTGGTTGTTTATAATAACCTAGCATAATATTAGGGCCATACGCCAATATTTCGCCTTCTCCTTCTAGGTATTGTCCTTCTGACGCGTCTATTAAAATTTCAACTTTTTTCAATACTGGTCCTACAGTACCTACCATAGCCTCTTTTCCAATAAATCTTCCCATAGTAAGTCCAGGGGAAGTCTCTGTTAAACCATATCCTTCTCGTACAGGAATACCAGCAGCAGAGAATACCCGCAACATTTTTTGAGGACATGGAGCAGCTCCAGTAAGTATTCCTTCGACTCTTCCACCTAGCGCATCGCGCCACTTTGAAAATATTAGTTTATCTGCGATGCCTCTTTTTATTTTGTTGAGACCCGCGTGCTCATCGTTATATTCATAGTTATCCGTCAGGCTTAATGCCCAAAAGAACAGTTTTTTCTTTGCTCCACTTAGTTGTAATCCTTTGTTATATATTTTCTCATACACCTTCTCTAGCAATCTAGGAACAGTGGTAAAGAAATGCGGTTTGATTACAGCTAGGTCTCCATTTTCCCCACCTAGATTATCCGTACCTGTGAATACTACCGATAGGCCTAAGTATATATAAGTTAATGCTGCGGTACGTTCAAAGATGTGGCAGATAGGTAGAAAGCTCAATGCTATTTTTCCATCTCCGATCGGGATTATCTCTTTTACCGCAAATGCGTTATTTACAATATTGGAGTGAGATAGCATTACGCCTTTTGGCTTACCCGTAGTCCCTGAGGTATATATGATGGTAGCCAGTTCTTCGGATTTGATACTGGACTTTATCTTAGCTACTTCGTCAGCCCCTTCGTCTGTCCAAATATCCTCCCAGTATGGACGACCATCTTGTTTGTCAAATGTATATGTCTTTATATAGGTGCTTATTTTAGGGGCGGCAGCTGCGACTTTGTCATATAGATCACCTGTGCCTACAAATACATACCCAATCCCAGCATCGTTAAAAATATACTCATACTCTTTAGAGCTTATAGTGGGGTAGATAGGTATCACGATAGCTCCTACTTGCTGGATAGCTAAATCCATCATCAACCATTCAGGTCGATTTTTGTAAGCAATCAAACCTACCTTGTCATCCTTTTTGACACCCAGCGCTAGTAGACCTCGACTACATTTTTGAACTATGTCATATACATCTTGAGTGCTGAAGTAAGTCCACTTTCCAAGGTGCATATAACCCAGACATTTGTCTTGAGGAGCATTTTTTAATTGGTAGTCTAGGAAGTCAAATATCCGAGTAGGTTCCATGTTTAATTTGATGTTTATTAGCAAGGTAATTCTAAAAATATCAAATTAAATCTGAAATAAAAAATAAAAAAACCCACAAGTTCATTTTCATGACCAAGTGGGTGTTTTGTGTAATTCAATTGTTCTTAAATATTTCCTAGCTAGCAAGCAATTCGGTTGCTTTTTTAGAGCCTCGCTTTGCAGCTTGCGTCCAATCTTTTTTATATCCAGACTTTCCGGTTTGCTTTCTCGCTAAACCTCGATAGACTAAGAAATCTGGATCTATATCTACTTTACTTTTTTCTAAACTTTCTACAGATTTATTGAAGATGTCCAACGCCTGCTGTGAGTCGCCAACTTCTAGAAGTACTTTTCCGTAGTTGAACCAAGCCCAATCATTGTGTTTGTAGTTCGGGTCATCTTCATCAAAATGTCGATTGCAAAAAGCTTTCAAATCTCCAAGTGATTCAGAATACTGATTTAATTCCAAATGACATTGTATCTTCATCCTCCTTGCCTGCCAGTATATAGGCATCAACGGAATAGAATTTTTGATCGCATGCGTCAATTCGAATAGAGCATTGGCGTAATCTTTTTCGATCATCTTTAACTTTCCGAGTCCTACATGCGGCTCTGGTATATTCGGGTTGATTGCCTTACTCTTTTCGAAGTCATTTTTCGCTCCAGTATAGTCTTCTAATTTTAACTTTACATAACCTCTCTTCTCGTAAGCATAGGCGTGACGGGAATATTTTGCGATTGCTTTATCAAAATTAGAAATCGCTTCCTTTTCTTTGCCCTCTTCATTGAGATGCTCTCTTCCTTTCAAAAAAGCTTGTACAGCTACTTTATCACACTTAGGCTCTATAGTCGCTTCGCGCTTTATTATTCCATCTTGAACCATCCAAGCTATGATTCTTCCCGCTAAGGCAAATTGTGCAAGATATTCCAATAGGTCAAGTGTGTTCTTCCAGATCTTAGAAGTACTCGTTGTCACTGTCCTAGGTATAGTAAGGATAAAAGTTTTTGGATCAAAAAGCTCTTGTTCTTCAAATTCTACAAACAAATCTGTTTTGTAGTAATTTTCTACACGGTGCTCGTACATCTTCATCACCTTGTCGTATGTCTTCTGACTACCGAATTCCAGCGAGCCAGACACTATTGTTTTAAATTCCTCCATAATACAGATTTAATAGAACCATTATATTCAACACTAAAAGTACGTGAATTAGTTGCATCCATATGGGCTACAACTAAAAGAAAATTAGTGTCTCGTATGTAGGTGTGGTTGAAAAATCTATAAACAATCAAATTGTCAAGATAAATTCAGTCAATAAAGTTAGGGATACAAAGTGTTTCGTCGCTCTTATTCTGTGTACAAATTTGCCTAATTTTTCAGTAAAATCAAAATAAATCAGTACAAAACTGATCTTTCACCCGATAAATCACCCTATTTTTTATGATTTCGCATTACATTATAGGTTTTATTTATATATATGTGCTTATGCCCATACCTTACAACCTTCTGTGCAGTTGGTGCAAATATCTATCTTGTCTCTCCCCAGCAGTAAGTCCGACCTAAATTTCTGGTAAGCCTCCCCTTGCCACAGTGTTGCAAAAGAAGTTTCTTTGAGATCACCCAGCTTGTGCGTAGCATCTTTATCAAAACAACAAGGCACTACCGAGCCATCCCAAGTGATCACGCAAGCATGCCACAGTTTCCAACATTCGTTAGAAAGGCGATTCTTTATTTTGTATTGACCATTATCTTGCTGTGCGTACCTGCTGTACTTCTCTATAGTAGGGATGAGTTCATTCCCTTGCTCGTAATCATATACTTGGGCAGTCTTCAACTTTACCTCATCTATGCCTATCTCTTCCGCCAGTGCATAAATGTCATCTATCTGATGCTCATTAGGCTTGACTACTAGAAACTGAAAAATCAGATGTGGTGTCTTCGACTTCATTTCTTTTTTCATAGCCACCATATTCCGAGCACCTTGCAATACGATATCCAGCTTACCACCTATTCTGTAGTTTTCGTAAGTCTCCTGCGTAGTGCCATCCACAGATATGATCATACGATCTAGACCAGATTCGATAGTTTTCTTTGCATTAGATTTATTGAGAAAATGACCGTTCGTAGAAGTTATCGTGTAGATCCCCTTGTCGTGTGCGTATTTCACCATGTCCAAAAACTTTGGATTTATATACGGCTCTCCCTGAAAATAAAAGATCAGGTATAAGAGATTCGTATACAGCTCATCGATGGTCTTGGTGAAGAAATCAATTTTTAGATTTCCCGTCGGCCTAGAAAATGCACGCAGTCCAGATGGGCATTCAGGGCACTTTAGATTACATGCAGTAGTGGGCTCTATGGACACCGTCATCGGCATCCCCCATTGCACAGGTTTTCCACTCCACCTAGTATAGTAGTACGAGGTCAATATCTTCACAACATTAACCGCCCGCCCAAAGGTGATCTTAGAAAGAAAATTTATACTGTCCGAAAATTTAGGCATTGTCGAGATAGCTGTGCTTTAGTATATTTATATGATGTTTCATGTGCCCTATGATGATGTATCCTAGTGCCCTTATTGACATGGTATTACCTGAGATCAGCCCTCTTTTGCTTAGCGTCTCCTCCTTTAGCTTGTCAAAGTGTATGTTAGTAACACTTCTTACTTGCATTAGTTCTTTAGCGAGATCAGCTAGTGTCTTAGTGCTTACATCAGCAACGGACGCATAAGCTACGTGATCAAAACCTGGCAGATTGGTTTGATCTAGTCTAGATACCCGAAATGCACGATGACTCATGACCAACTCTACATCTATTAAGTGTTGAAATACTTGCCCTATTGTCCATTTTCCCTCCGCATATGCAAAGTCTTTTTTCGCTTCTGGGATCGATTGTAAAAAGGCGATGTCTTCAGCAAAGCTATTCTTTAATAACTCTTTTAAGGAACCCTCATCTTTGACTAACTTTATGTAGGTTTCGAAGTAGGCAGGATATTCGGTGGCTTGTATTGGCATTTCTTTTTCTTCAAAGGTAATTAAGCTAGCAAATTATATATCAAAAGCTTTGTTATTTTTGCGATGTAAATAAATAATGTGATTGATTTTTTTAGAAGGTTATTTTCTAGTAAAACTGCAGAACCCGATATCATGAAGTACCTGATAGTAGGCTTGGGCAATATAGGCGCCGAGTATGACAACACTAGACACAACGTAGGATTCGAGATATTGGACTATTTGGCAGATGCGCGAGACGTCTCTTTCAAGAACGATCACCTTGGGGCTTTGACTGAATTTAAGTTCAAGGGCCGCACCTTTATTCTGCTCAAGCCCAATACATTCATGAACCTCAGTGGCAAGTCTGTGCGGTACTGGATGCAAAAACACAATATCAAAATCGAGAATCTACTAGTTGTACTAGATGACCTAAACCTCCCTTTCGAAAAGATGCGTATGCGTACCAAGGGCAAAGATGGTGGTCACAATGGGCTCAAAGATATCGATAGGATCCTTGGTCAGAACAATTACGCACGCCTCCGTTTCGGCATAGGCAGTCAATACTCCAAAGGGCAGCAAGTCGATTTCGTGCTAGGAGAGTGGACCATTGAGGAGCAGCAGACTATGGGCCCACTTAAGGAGAAGGCGAGCAATGCGATCATAGCATTTGCGACTATCGGAGCGGGACGAGCCATGTCAGCGTTCAATAAGTAGTATTTTTTGGGATCTACCCCGCAGGCTTGCCCTACTGCCCTTCGCAGGCGGGGTCGCTATGTTACAGGACTGCGCGTTCGCTTCGGTGCTGCGCACTGCCGATGAAAGTATCGGCACCCTTTCACAGCGCTAGCTCATGAATTTATATTAGAATTTGGACATAGGCTCACATTTCAGATCTTATGTAAATGCTATGATATTCACTATTAAAATTGTCTTTCGTAACCATTTACCTGTTTTTAATATGCCTAAAGCCCTAACAATCAAATCATTGATTTGATACAAATTTTTATTTCTCAGAAATTAATCTATTTTTGCACCCAACTCCACCAAAAGTGACACTCTTTTGTAATATATAAAGAGTTTACAAGTTGTACTTTTTCAATTTCTTGCATTATTAGAATTGGAATACATCTTGTTATATAAAGTCTTTCTACTCGTTTCTGCGATAGGAAAATGGCTTATTACACTAGTAAAACCATCGACAAGTAGATTGACATTTTCCTGAGGAAAATCTAAGGGAAGAAACACAAAAATAAGTGCTTTTAATGAAGTTATTTTATATATCCTCTTTTACTGTTTGGTTAAGTCTTCTTTTTGGAGTGGACAAGACGCAAACCACTACAGTACTTGATACACCTGCCGAAAAGGTAAGTTATCATCAAGCCATAAATCCCATTAAGCAAGCATTCATTGCAGACTTTGATGCCCAAGCCAAGAAATTACTCAAAAAGATAAATCAGCCAGGTGCAGCGATAGCCATAGTCATGGACAGTACTATTGTATATGCTGAAGGTCTTGGATACAGTAATAAAAAGACAAAAGAAAAAGTAAATGAGAACTCTGTTTTTAGAGTAGGCTCCTTATCAAAAGGATTTGCCTCTATCCTCAGTGGAATCGTAGTGCACCAAGATAAATTGGACTGGGATGATAAAATATCTACTCATGTACCTTCGTTCACGCTTTGCGATACGGAATGTTCTGATGCATTAGAAGTTCAACATATTCTTTCACACTCCAGTGGTTTACCATATCATGCATATACGGACATGGTCGAGAAAGGACGGTCCATGTCTATGATCAAAGAAAAGTTAGGAAACCTAAAATTGATTGGACGTCCTGGACAGTACTACAGTTATTCAAACGCTGCCTACTCTGTCATAGAAGACGTACTAGAGAGTGCGACTCACCGAAAATACAATGACTTATTAAACACCGAAATATTTGGCCCACTAGGCATGCACGATGCTTCCTCTACCAGAGAGGACATTCGCAGTTGTGATGATGTAGCCTTACCACACTATCATAGCAAGCGAGGATGGAGACCATCAAAAATTTCCTCTAAATATTACAATGCAACCTCAGCTGGTGGTGTCAATGCAAGTATCTCCGATATGAGCAAATGGCTACAGCTACTATTAGGCCAAAGAGACGAGATTATTTCTGACAAGGTTTTATCTGAAGTATTTACTCCAGTAGTAAACGCTAAGAATAGAAAAAAATACTTCCAAAGATGGAAGGGCATAAAAAATGCCCACTACGCTATGGGTTGGAGAATCCTAGAGAAGAAAGCAGGACAAGGGGAACTAGTTTACCATGGAGGATATGTCAACCAATACCGCAGCGAGATCGCTGTCAACAGAAAAGATAATATTGCCATCTGCGTATTGAGCAATGCACCGACCAGATTCGCTTCCAAGTGTATTCCAGAATTTTTCGAATTGTATGAGACCTACCAGGATGCCATCAAAATTTGGGATGAAATGAATCCACCAACTGTTGTTACTACCGATAAAGAAAAGTCTTAAATCTCAAACGTTTCTTTCTTGCGTGAAGGATAGGAGTGAAGGCCGCCTTAGCGGGCTGTGCGCAGCACCGTAGCGTGAGCGAAGTCACGCATAGCCTGACAATGATACTTTTCAGACCTGTAGCTTTTCGCGAAAGGTCTAGAAAGGATCAGTGGCACGCCCAAATTATCTTTAAGATAGGCTTCCACTGGTCAAGGGAGTTTAAATCCCTAAGCCTTCCTAACTACTTTTTAGGCGGGTTAACAGAGCAGTTTTACATGGACCAGCCCCACTAAAGAAAAACTTAGGTGTTTTGATCAAGCGAGCGCAGTCCTTAGGCACTTCGCAGGTGTATAACACGTAAAGGGCTGGCTAAACCTATAGGAATAATAGTCTAACTCTCCCTTCAAAACCTCAACCTACTCGCCGCTTCTAACAAAGTATCTTCTCGCTTAGCAAAACAAATTCGCAACACCTTATTCTCCACCTTTGCTGTATAAAATGCTGAAACAGGAATGGTCGCTACTTTTTTCTCTTTCGTCAATTTCTTGGCAAAGTCAAACTCATTCAAATCACTCACCGCACTATAGTCAAACAGCGCATAATACGTACCTGCACTCGGCAAAGCTCGCAAAGGACTATCATCCATAGCAGCTAAAAATAGATCCCTTTTTTGCTGATAAAAATCTGGTAAAGCGAGATAGTTATCTGCCACCTGAATATACTCCGCCAGCGCATGCTGAATCGGCGTATTCACAGAGAATACTGTAAACTGATGAATCTTGCGAAACTCCTCCATCAACATCGGCGGCGCTACACAGTAGCCAATCTTCCATCCCGTCGCATGAAAAGTCTTACCAAAAGAATAGGTGATAAAACTGCGTCGATACAAATCCGGATACTGCAGAATAGTCGCATGCGGTGCTCCATCAAAAACCAAATGCTCATACACCTCATCGCTCAATAGGTAAATAGAAGTGTCCTCAAGCAGGGAATTTAAAGCGTCTAGATCTTTACGATCCAAGCGTGTCGCAGTCGGATTATGCGGCGTATTTATAATAACTAATTTCGTCTTGTCGCTAATTAATTTTGCAAAAGCCGCCCAGTCAATTTTAAAATCAGGAGCCCGCAAAACGTAGGATACCGCAACACCTCCACACAACTTGATCGCAGGCAGATATGCATCATAAGCAGGCTCTATCACGATAACCTCATCGCCCGGATGAACCAGCGTCTGGATACTATTGTAGATGGCTTGGGTCGCACCTGCCGTGATCGTGATTTCACTTACTGGATCGATCACTACATCATAAAGTGCTTCTATTTTATTAGCGATGCCCACTCTCAAAGATGGCAAGCCGGGCATAGGTGCATACTGATTATGCCCCGCTAACATGTGATTATTCACTAAGGAAATTAGCGCTGGATCGCAGTCAAAATTTGGAAACCCCTGAGACAGATTGATCGCATCCTCCTGTGCAGCCAACTTGGACATGACACTAAATATGCTAATCTCTTGCTTGGGTAATTTTGACTTGAACTCCATGTCCATTTATTATCGGGTAACTCACTTAGTACACCTCATATGAATTAAAAATACTTGCAGGTCGATTGAGCCTATATTGTTATCCGCGTAGGGATTACTTGGTTAATTCTTCGCATTCGAAATAAACAAATCATCGCATGCACAAAGGAGATTTACAGAAATACTATAATCTGAAATCTTAGGTAGATTAAATATGTATCAACGAACTACTGATACCTTTTATAAATCTTGTCTATTGCATCAGCAAGGTCTTCGTCCTTCTGTGTAACTTTATTCCCATCGTCGTGGGTACACAATTCGAAGTTGACCTTATTATATTCATTACTCCAAAATGGGTGGTGATTCGCCTTTTCAGCTGCAATTGCCACGCTACTCATAAAAGCAAACGCCTCGCTGAAATTTTCAAACTTAAATTCTGCTTTTAGTTTATCATTTTCTTTTTTCCACATATATCTTGATTTTAAAAGTCCCATTTATATTTATCCAATCCCTTCACGCAAGCGACCAAAAGTTTGATACTTGCTTCCACATCTTCTTTATTTACCATCTCTATAGTCTGGTGCATATTCCGCAGTGGTATAGAGATTGCACCTGCAATAGCGCCTTTCTTTCCGTAGCGTTGCAAGCCAGCTGTATCTGTACCTCCAGCAGGTAATATTTCTGCTTGCCATTTGATCTTGGCTTTGTCAGCGGTTAGCTTCATGTACTCTATCATGCGGTAATCACAGATCGTAGAGCCATCCATTACTTTTATGGCAGTACCTTTGCCGAGACGCGTTATCATCTCATGCGCTTGTGCACCCGGTACATCATAAGCAATCGTTACATCTAGGCCAAACGCAAAATCTGGATCTACTAAATGCGCAGACGAAATAGCACCCCTCAATCCCACTTCTTCTTGTACCGTAAAAGTCGCATAGAAATCATAAGGAATAGTCGTGCCTTTCAGCGCCTCCAAAGTCTTGATCAGAATGTATACAGAGATACGATTATCAAGTGATTTACTATTGATGCAATTGCCCATTTGGATCATCTCACGCTCTCGAGTAATTGAATTACCCACTGCAATTAACTTTTCTACTTCTTTTTTAGGCAAGCCTGTATCTATGAAGTAGTCGCAGATCGGGACAACCTTGGAACGCTCTTCCGCCTTCATCAGGTGGATAGGCTTGGTACCCATGACACCAATAACATCCTTTTTACCATGTACTATCACACGTTGAGAGGTAAGTGTCTTTGGGTCAAATCCTCCGAGCGTATGAAATCGAATAAAACCTTCATCATCGATATGGGTTACGATAAAGCCTATCTCGTCCATGTGGGCTGCGGCCATCACAGATTTATTTTTCTTTCCTTTTTTGATCGCAAGTACATTTCCCATCGCATCTATCTGCAATTCATCACAGAGAGGAGTAGCCAACTCTACTACCAATTCTCGAATACGGGCTTCAAATCCAGAGGTACCTGGCGTCTTGCATATTTTGTCCAACAACTCAAAGTCAATCATGAAGTTATGGTAGGTTTAAGGTGAATAAAAAAACTGTAAAGGTAGTATTTATATCATAATCAAATCTTTACCGTAATATTGCGGGGAAGATTATATATGTCACTGATAAAAAAACTGGCTGGACAGACAATTGTTTATGGATTAGGAAGTATTCTTCCTCGGGTCTTGCAGTTAATTATATTCTTACCCTATCTCACCCGAGTATTTGAGGACGACAGGGGCGAGTATGGGATCCACTCCATCATGTATTCTTTTGCAGGTTTTTTGGTGATATTTTTGACCTTCAGGATGGAGACCGCCTTGTTTCGTTACGGCAATAAATCGGGCGAACTGGAGAATACATTCAGTACAGCGCTGACTACGATATGCATCAGTACACTTGTTGCACTTGGCGTCATACTTTGGCAAGCGGAGTCCATAGCGAACGTACTCACCAAGGCAGAAGACATGCGGTATGTACAGTATTTCGCTTTTATCTGTAGCTTAGATGTGATCGCTGCTATTCCTTTCGCACGACTCAGATTAGAAGACAAGGCAATTAAGTTCTCCACTATCAAGATTATCAATGTAATGGTCAACATATCAGTGATGCTCTTTTTCCTAGAGCTCTTGCCAAAGCTAGACTTAGGAAACCTACTTATATACGAAGAGGATCAAATGCTCGCTTATGTTTTTCAAGCAAATCTGGTAGCGAGTAGCGTAACGGTGTTATTGTTGAGCCCTGTAATCTTAAAAAATACTTGGCGTATTGACTTTACCCTGCTTCAACAGATGTATAAGTACGCTTGGCCACTAGTGATTGTAGGCGTTGCAGGCGTGATCAGTACGATGTCCGATCGTTGGTTAATCAACAGGCTTTCCATCGGTACCGACGAGCAAAATGAAATTGCTACAGGCCTTTATGCTGCTGCGGTCAAGTTTGCGGTCATTATGCAGCTGTTTATTCAGGCATTTAATTATGCTGCAGAGCCGTTTTTCTTCAAGCGCGCAAACGATAAGGGTGCACAGCAGATCTATGCAGATGTAGCCCGTGTATTCACTTTTGTGGGCAGTTTTGCCTTTCTGACCATTCTTTGTTATTTGGACATTTTACAAGTTATTTTTGTTGGTGAAGGTTTTCGCGGTGGATTACGCATCCTTCCAATTCTTTTATTGGCCTACTTGTTTTTGGGATTATATTACAATTTTTCGGTTTGGTACAAAATCAAAGACAAGACCGTAGTCGGCGCAGGTATCGCTATTGCAGGCGCATTAATCAGCCTAGCTTGCAATATTTATTTGATACCCAAGATGGGGATAATTGCCTCTGCCTGGGCTGCATTTTTCACATTTGGAAGTATGGCGACGATGGGTTACTTCATCGGCCGCAAGTACTATCCTGTTCCATATAGAATGGACAAGATCGTAGGATTGGTAGTACTTGCCGTTGTATTTTATTTTGCGAAGCGCTATGCTTTAGAGTGGTTGAGTTTGGGAGAGGTTTCCACTTTCCTATTCAACACGATTACCTTACTCTCTTTCACGTTGATCGTCTGGTTTTGGGAGCGAGATTTTTACAAAAAGATCATGACTTAGTTGCACAATCCTTTTTTTGGAAATACGATCTAAGGTTGAGTTGAATTGCATTCGCCTGGGCCAGCAATACGCATCCAAGCACCGTAGTTGTAGAATAGCAAAAACCTATAATCTCCTAATAAACAAAATACGTTTTAAATAAAAAACTCAAATTGTCCCAGTTCCGAATTAGCAAAAACCCTATGGCAATCAAAAGAAATAGAAATACTATTCGGTAGTTACGGATATGCCAACTCAGCTTCTCCTTGCGCGTTTTATATTTCTTTTTTGTATTTTTATAAGCCATAGTGCTTCTTTGAGGTAAAGATCACAAAAATTATTTCAATCACAACAAATGTTTTTAGATACGCCCATAGGTTTTTTGCAGATAGAGGCTACGGACAAAGGCGTTAACATGGTCAAAAAGGTCGATATGCCAGCCAATACTGCACCAGGCAATGAAATCGTAGAATACTGCAAAATCCAACTAACAGAATATTTCCACAGAAAACGCACAGAATTTGACCTACCACTAGATTTTACAGGGAAGTCAGACTTCATGATATCCGTATGGAATGCATTGCAGGAAATTCCCTATGGCACTACCACTAGCTACTCCAATGTTGCTCACAAAATAAATAATCCCAAATCTGTCCGAGCAGTAGGACTAGCGAACAAACATAACCCCATCGCCATTATCGTCCCATGTCACCGAGTTATTGGAAAATCTGGTGCGCTGACAGGCTACTTTTACGGCTTAGATACCAAACGGGAGCTGTTGGAGCTAGAGAATCCCAGAGCTTTTGCTAAGCAGGGGGAGTTGTTTTAAGAGCACGGCGCGATGTATAATATACAGGTAATAATGAATTGAAGGAGAAACGGTTTCTAAATTAAAGAAAGCTTTTAGAGATACGGTGGGAGATAATAATGCATTTTGTCCCTTTCAATATTGTACTATAATTTCATAGTTAATTCTATCCCTGTTCCATACAGGAGACAGTCATATTCTTTAGTAGTTATGATATAGTTGGCTTGAAGGTGGGCTACGAGTTCCTTCATCCTGAGAGAAATAGCCTTACTAGATGTTCGTGGATAAAGTGTGTATTCCTCTTGCTTATTTCCAAACATAATTGCAAGTGTTATTTGACCTTCATGGATCTGCATCGAGAAAAAGACACCAAAGAAAAGCATAGTGGACTTGATTAAATAGAGCGCAGCTCGAATAGCTAGTAGTCGGACAAACTTAGATTAGTTGGTTAACACTTTTAAGGTTGCCTATCCAAAACCTTTCTTTTCACCACCTCAAACTCTCGATCCACCTCCACAAACTCACCATTCTCTTGAATGGTCGCAGAGATAGTAATGATACCTTTTTTACGTGCTTTCTTGAGAACACGCTTTTGATCTTCGTTGATCTTTCCCTTTCCGATGGCATCAAGGAATCTATTTTTTCTTTCGTAAGCGATGATGACTTCAGTAGCAGGAACATTTTCTCCATAGGGACCTCGCACATTGATTGATTGCAACAGGTTGGCCTTGATTTCTTTTTTAGTGATGGACTTGCCGCTGATGTCGCCCCAGAGGATTCGATATTTAGAGGAGATACCTTCGCCTGATAAGCCAAATTTAATGGGGAGATTGAGTTTTACTTTTACTTTTTTGCCATTGTCGATTCCAGCTTCCCAGAGGGGCATTTGTTCTATAACTGCTAAGGCAGCTTCACCACAACCACCGCCAATATCTTTTAAAACGAATGCATCCTGAATGTTGCCGTCTGTATTGACTACAAAACTAACGATGACTGTTCCTTCTACATTCTGTGTTTTGGCCTCATCAGGATATTGCAAAGTGGTGGAAATAAAACCAACTAGGTTATAGTTAGAGCATTTGCGTTTGCCGTCAGCATTGCCTTCAAAATCATTGCATCCTGGGAAGTAAGGCATAACGTCTGCGTGTACCAATACCTCGTTGTCTTGCGCGCGAATATCTGTATGGAATAAGCAAAAGCAGACAGTCAGTAAACTAAATAAAAAGGTATTTATGGACATTGATTTTTATTGATGCTTACATTTCTGCAGCAGTTTCTAAGGTTTTTTGCAGATCCTTTACTGTGTTGAGTGTTGGTTTAGCCGTGAAGTTACCATTTTTGTCAATGATGAAATATTGGGGGATAGACCTGATTTCATATTCTTTAGCTATCGGGGACTCTACTCCCTCTGGAACAATAACGTGTGTGCCACTAAAACCATTGGATTGGATGGCTCTTTTCCAAGCCGCCTCATTTTTATCAAAAGAGATATGGATAAATTCTACATCCTTTGCTTTGAGTTCTGTTTCTAAAGGCTTTAGATCATTCATCTTTTTCATGCATGGTCTACACCAGCTCGCCCAAAAATTTAGATAGACCGTTTTACCATTGAGAGAAGTTAAAGAAACCTCCTCCTCTCCTGGGTTTCTGATTACAAAGTTTGAGGCTCTGGTGCCAATCGCATTGACCAAACTTTTTTCGTATGCGACGACTACTTTAGATCCAAAGTCATCATTGTTTTCCTCTCCGAGAAAAGATTCGAATAGTGGAATAGTTTCGGCAATATATTTTTTACGGAATGCGCTGGTGATCATCTCTGATTGTAGAAATGCCAGCTCTTTTCCAGTGTTATTTTGCGCTGCAAGGTTGAACTTACCTAGATATGGATTACTTGCTTTAACGGAAGTTGCGGCATATTCTCTATCTATTTTTGCCAATAAAAACTGACGGTAATATTGGTTACCCATTTGACCTTTCATAGCGTCCATATTATCTAAAAAAGTATAATATTGATCGGGATCAATTTCTTTAATCTTTCTATAGACGTGACCAAAAGCCATCATGTGGTATGCCCAATCGTAGTTGATCTCAGCGGTTATGAATGCCGTGAAGTCAGGACTCAATTCTCCTGACAAGTTACTTGCATTGGCGAAAAGATGGCTTAACGCTTGCTGACGCCTATCGGCTAGATACGTTACAAACTCGTCTATAGAAAGGTCTCTCATTTTAGCATCCATCAAGGGTGAAATGGTGTACCAAAATTGATTTTGCTGATATTGTATAAGTTTGAAGGCGTTGGTTTCTGAGGGGTTCATCTTATAATACTCGCGCAGGTAGTTATTATTTGCGCCTGACTTACTGCCAAACTTAAAAGAGTATTGAAAATCGCCTTCTCTACAGTTTATAGTCAAAGAATCACCTGGCTCTAAATATGCGTAGCCTCTATTCTGATTGAATACTATACTTATAAGCTGTGGTTCGTTCATCTCTACACCGAAAGCAAAGCTGCCATCTTCTAAAATATTACTGTAGTAATCATCCTTGGATCCGTTGAGGTATTTTTGATTGACGTGTAAACTAATGAATTCTTGATTGCCAGAGACATCTTCAATGACACCTTGAACAATTGCATTTGCCTGCGCCTGAGGGCGATCACAAATGAAAAGAATGGAAGCTGCTAATAGAATTATGCGAAGCATAAGTTAAATATGAAAATTAAAAATATATTTATGCCACTTACGTTTTGAGTTGCCAGTAAAGTTTTTGAAAAGCGTTGCTCAAGGTTGAGGCATAAAACGGTGTAACAGCCTTCGCTATTAGTCCATTGTATAACGAAGAGATTGAGTGTCGCTATCAAAAGATTACGGTCGTCCTAAAACATAACTGGTATCTTTACAAAAGTAGCCTTTTTATAAGGTGTATAAAAAACGTAGGGACTATTTTTATTGTTGTATGACAACTTTATTTAATATAAATCTAACATTTTGTCAAAAAATGTAAGGTTAGACTTGCTGTGTTAATATTTTTTTAAACCCAAACTTCGACCATGGTAGGTAGGCGATGCGTAAGCAATAGCAGCATTGGGCTAAGGGTAGTAGATGTATTCTGCTCTCGCAGAATAGTCCGCAAGGACCGGAGAGAAACGGAGCATCGGATGACCTGACCACGACGAAGTAACGTGGGAGCCCCCAAAATAAAAAGTGTATTGCCAATGTACAGTAACCCTAAAAGTTGATAGGGTAAATTGGCGTAAAGCAGGTGTTAGTTCAACTTAGCTGGGCTAATGAGTTTGAATTCAGGGATCTTGACAAGAAAAATACCGTCTGTTTTTAAATCTTTGAAAGTATAAAAGCCGTACATCTTGCCTATATCTGTAGCTATTGGCGACCAGGATACGTAGCTATGGTCTTCGCCTGGGGCTAAAATCGGTTGCTTGCCAATCACGCCTTCGCCTGATACTTCCCTAATAACACCAGCCGCATTGACTATATACCAATGCCGTTCAGTCAATTGCACAGAGACACTTTTCTCATTCCGAATAGTAACTTTATAGGAATGGATGAATCTATTTTCAAATGGATTGGAGTGCTTTTTTTGAAAAAAAGATTCAACCCCAATGGTAACGCCGTTTGTTGTAAGTACTTCCATGGACTGCTGCTTTATTACTTAATACAAAAGGATTCTATTAATTGTTCCGCTTCTTCTAAGGCAACTTCTAATAAGTCATTGATAACTATTTTATCAAAGCTAGTTTCATAGGTCAACTCTTCTTCTGCTCTAGCAAGTCGCTTACGAAGAGATTCTGGAGTTTCGGTGTTACGTGCAGTCAACCTTCTGCGTAATTCTGTCATAGAAGGTGGTCTGACAAACACTGCCAAGGAGTTATCAGGGTATAAGCGCTTGATATTGGTAGCGCCTTTGACTTCAATGTCGAAAACTACGTGTTTTTTTTGTGACCAAATACGCTCTATCTCCGACTTGAGGGTACCATAAAACTTACCTGGATATACTTCTTCCCATTCTATAAACTTATCCTCTTTAACACATTTTTCGAATTTCTCAGGTTCTAGAAAGTAGTAATCTTTACCATCTATTTCCTTCGGTCTTTTCTTGCGATTGGTAGCGGAAACAGAGAACCCCAAGAATGAGTACTTACCTAATAGATGCCTTACTATAGTCGTTTTTCCTGAACCTGATGGGGCAGTAAAAATGATAATTTTGCCTTCAAATTTTTTTTCTTCGTCTTTCTTCATTAAACAGAATTTGCTACCTGCTCTTTTATCTTTTCTAATTCGTCTTTCATATTCACGACATGGCGCTGAATATCAGACGAGTAGGCTTTTGATCCTAAGGTGTTAATTTCTCTTCCGATCTCTTGACTAATAAAACTTAATTTTCTTCCTTTAGCAGTGATGTCATTATCCAATTGCTCTAAGAAGTAATCGCAGTGTTGAGAGAGGCGTACTTTTTCTTCGTTGATGTCAATTTTTTCTAAATAAAAGAGGACTTCTTGCTCATAACGATTCTGATCAACATTTTTTTTGCCCATGAATTCTTCGAGATGCCGCATCATCTTATCCTTGATTTTGACAATGCGTTGCTTTTCGAAGGGTTCTATCTCTGTAAGATTGGCTTTGATGACTTTTATTCGTTTTGCCATATCTTCCTCTAAAACCTTTCCTTCTTGAGCGCGAAAAGCAGAAAAATTATTTAAGGCATCATTAATAGTAGCTAATAATACTTCCCACTCTTTTTCGTCAATGGCATCTTGACCTGGGAATATCACATTCGGAAGACGCAGGACGGCGGGAATTATGTCTCCAGCAGATAATTGTTCTTCTTCAGCAAGCTGCTTAATTTCTTGTACATATTTTCTGAATAGAGGGACATTCAAAGAAAACTGTTCTGCACCCGTAACGGATTGAATTTCAATGTTTACGTCCACTTTCCCTCGTTCGGCTCTATCGAGAATCAATTTCTTAATTTCTCGCTCTTTTTCTCTAAAATTTTGGGGTATTTTCATCCGAACATCGGTGAATTTAGAGTTTAATGAACGGAGTTCGACAGTAATGGTCTTTGAGTCGAATGATTGAGTCGCTCTGCCAAAGCCTGTCATGGATAATAACATAAATGTGTGGTTTTTCTGTAGCGCAAATATAGAATAATTGTCTTACTATAAAGTAAAATTGGTAATCTTGACCAACTAAACTATTGAACTTAATAAACTTTTGATTGTTAGTTGATTGTTAGAGTGTTATAGAAGTATTCACATATCCTAGTCACAAGTTGACCCTTTTTTAGATTTAGATGTATTAGGGGCTTTTTTTTAAACAAAAAAAAACCGACATTTGCACGACCATATGATGAGTACAACCATGAAAAATATATAATATAACCTTTAAAAGACCAAATATAGCAATGAGAAAAGCAGACTTAGTAGCCACAATATCAGAGAAGACAGGAATCGCGAAGGTGGACGTTTTAGTCTCTTTGGAATCATTTTTTAAAGAAGTAAAAATTACTTTGGCTGAAGGAGAAAATGTATACGTTAGAGGCTTTGGAAGTTTCATTATTAAGAAACGTGCAAAAAAAATAGGACGTAATATCAAGAAAAATATTGCCATTGAAATACCTGAGCATTTTATACCAGCTTTCAAACCAGCTAAAATTTTCATCGACGACGTGAAGGCTAAAGTGAAGGCGCTCCCAGATGATAACAGTGAAAAAGAAGGATAGAACCAAAACTTAAATCATAAACTTAATATGACCAGAGGTCAAACTTTACTTATAGTTTTTTCAGGCTTGTTATTTTTTGGTTTATATTTCGGGGGAAGTGCAAAATCTGTTGAGATAGAGGGTGCCGAAAAAGATAGAGCATTAAAGGTAGAAAGTACCGACATCAATGCTTTATTAATAGACGCAAGACCTGCATTGTCTTCTTTGCAATCGGCAGAGTTGTTATCCTTGGAGACACGACTGTCACAAGCTCCAGATGATTCTACCAGAGTAAGTGTATATAAAGATATCGCTTCTACCTGGTACGGCTACGAAAGACCTGATATATCAGGTTTTTACGCAGTGAAGGTAGCAGAGGCAGAAAATACTGAAGTTGCCTGGTCTATTGCAGGGACAACATTGACTTTGGGATTGAAGAAAGCGGAAAAAGAAAAGATTAAAAAGTTTTGTAGCAAGAATGCTATCATGGCTTTTGAGAATGCTATATCTATCAATCCTGAAAGTGTTCAGCATCGTACAAATCTGGCGATTTGCTATGCAGAATATCCTTCTGAGTCAAATCCTATGCAAGGAATATTGATGTTGTTGAAATTAAATAAGGAGAATCCAGATGACACTGGAGTTTTGCTTACACTAGCTCGATTTGGTATGAAGACAGGTCAATACGAGAAAGTAGAAGGGCGCTTGCAAAAAGTGCTCACATTAGAACCGAATAATAGAGCAGCAAACTGCATGATGGTAGACGTATTGGCTCAGCTAAATAAAATACAAGACGCTGGTCAGTATGAAGCTAAATGCAAGCTGTAGAAATTAGATTTAGAACATAATTTATATAATTAACAAAAGATTTTTGTTATGCCTTGTGGTAAAAAAAGAAAGCGTCATAAAATTTCGACGCACAAAAGAAAAAAGAGACTAAGAAAGAACAGACACAAAACGAAGAAGAGATAATTTAGATTTATTCTCTAATTGTTTTGACTTTGACTACTACTCAGTCGTAGTATGACATGTTAAGTTTTCATTTTAGTTTTACGATTTATTGATATGCTCAAAAACACATGTTGTTTTTGGGCTTGTCATGCTATTGCACCTTCTCTTAATTGAGATTTTTAGAGGTCGTTTTTTACCAGGGTAAACACAAGTCTCTAAACTTTAGAGTTTGTGGATAAGGAATTGATTATAAATTCAACACCTACGAATGTTGAAATAGCGCTCCTTGAAAACAAGAAGTTGGTTGAGTTACATTATCAAAAAACCAACACGCAGTTTTCGGTAGGCGATATATTCATAGGTAGGATCAAAAAACTGATGCCTGGGCTGAACGCCGCTTTTGTGGATATTGGGCACAGTAAGGATGCTTTCTTACACTATACAGACTTGGGGCCAAAGCTCCGATCTCTAGTGAAGTACACGGACAATGTAGTCGGTGGTAAATCCAACACCCATAGACTTGATAATTTTGAGTTTGCCGACGAGATTCATAAAAATGGCAAGATAGATCAAGTCTTATCTAAGAAGCAGAATATCTTAGTTCAAATTCTCAAAGAGCCTATTTCTACCAAAGGGCCTCGATTGAGTTGTGAAATGACTATACCTGGTCGCTTTCTAGTGCTTACCCCTTTTAGCAATGTAGTCGCCGTTTCCAAAAAATTGGGTAATCTTGAAGAACGCAAACGGCTCAAGAATTTGGTGGAGTCCATCAAACCAAAAAATTTCGGCCTTATCGTACGTACAGCTGCTGAAGGAAAGAAAGTAGCGGATCTTCACGAAGAACTTAACTTCATGATGGCTCGTTGGAAAACTATCTACGACCAACTTATTAATGCAAAGCCTCCACTGAAATTGCTAAGTGAACTGGATAAGACATCCAGTATGCTGCGAGATATGCTGAGCGAATCTTTCAACAAGATTGTTGTCAATGACCAAGATATCCATGAAAGTATGAAGGCTTACTTGAGGAATATCGCTCCTGATAAAGAACGTATCGTACACATGCACAAGTCCAATAAGCCACTTTTTGACAATCATGGAATTACTAAGCAGATAAAGTCCTCCTTTGGTAAGACTGCTACCATGGCCAGTGGAGCCTATTTGGTAATAGAGCATACCGAGGCTATGCACGTCATAGATGTGAATAGTGGACATAAGATGAGTAGTCAAAATACCAATGACGCCGTACTTCAAGTAAATCTAGAATCCGCAGAAGAAATAGCAAGACAGTTGCGCTTGCGTGATATAGGTGGCTTGATTATTATCGACTTTATAGATATGAGAGGTGCTGAAAATAGAAAAGCACTCTTGCATGCTATGCGGGATGCGATGAAAAAAGATCGCGCCCAACATACAATTTTGCCATTAAGTAAATTTGGTCTCATGCAGATCACACGGCAACGTGTGCGTCCAGCAGTAAAAATAAATACAGCGGAGCATTGTCCATCTTGTAATGGAACTGGAAAGGTGAACTCTACCATCCTCATCACAGATACCATCGAAAGAGATCTCAAATTTATTTTGCAGTCCAGACCATCTGCGAAGATTAACTTGCGTGTTCATCCTTATATCTATTCCTTTTTGCGGCACGGGATGTTGAGAAGTATCCAAGTAAAGTGGTTTAAAGAACACTATAGATGGGTCAAGATTGCGTCAGATGCTGATTTTCCACTAGCATTGTATAAGTTCTTTGATTCAAATGATGATGAAATTAGGCTAAATTAGTGCCGTGAAAAATGTCGTCCTTTTTGGTGTATTGAATTGGGGTTTAGGCCACGCAACACGCTCTATTCCGATCATTCAATCTCTACAGCGTTTGAATTATCAAGTTATTATTTGCTCAGATGGCGACGCCCTAGTACTTCTACAAAAAGAATTTCCACAAGCTTCTTTTGTCACCTTACCTGCGTATCACATACGGTATGCGCATAGCAGCATGCCGCTCAATATCGCGCGCTACGGTCTTGGTCTACTGAAGACCATTTATCAAGAAGAGCAGCAGCTCAAAGAGCTGGTCAAGCAGTATTCTCCATTGTATATTATCAGTGATAATCGGTACGGTTTTCATCACGCCAAGGTCAAGTCTATTATCATTACACACCAACTATATATTCCTACACCTAACCAATGGCAGGGTCAAGCAGCGAGCCATTTCTTGCATCGATATATCGAAAATTTTGATGTTTGCTGGATTCCTGATACAGCAGAAGCCTACAATTTGTCGGGTGATCTAGCGCATGACGTGGAGCTTGCTATCCCTATGCGATACATAGGTTTTTTGAGTAGATTGGAGCAACAAGATTTACCTCAAAAATATGATATCGCCTTCATTTTATCGGGCCCAGAACCACAGCGTTCACAGTTAGAAAAAATGATTTTAGAGCAGGTGGATAAAATGGATGTGTCTTGCATACTTATCCGCGGTACGGTCACCACTACACATAATATTTCTATATCTAAATCTACATTAGAAATTATCGATCTCGCTGATAGTGAAACACTTTCTAACATTATTTCTCAAAGTTGTATGGTGCTGAGCCGAGCGGGCTATACGACCATCATGGATTTAGTAGCGTTGCGTAAGTGCGCCATCCTGATTCCTACTCCAGGCCAGCCTGAGCAGGAGTATCTTGCTGAACACTTAAGTGATCTTTTTACAGGGTTTACATTTTTTAATCAATATGATCTTGACATGACTACTTTAGATTTTAAAAGTTCTAAGTGGGAAGATCGTGGAGAATTGAGTGCTTGGTCGGATGCGACTTTGGTGAGCTTGTTGGAGGAATTGGGCTAAAATATGTTCGAGGGCTAGATTAATTTGGGCGATGCCTTTCGTTGGCACTACAGGCCCGAGCTATCTCAGGCTACACTGCGTTTCGGTGTCTCCGTACCTCCGACACGCGCCGAGAAGATTCGGCGCCCTTGCCTATCTCTATCGCGGGGATGTTGGTGAAAATATAGATTTTTCTGGGGAGGCAATTTGTCTTCGGATCACTATCGGAATTTCAAATAAAAAATCACGCCAAATTGGATCCAACCTCCACATTCACACAAGGTTGGATACCCTGTGCTATAACATTTAACCCTTTCCAGGCTTAGATTCGCTTACTTCTGAATATGCCATTTTTAAGAATTTCAAGCTTAAGGGCCTATCCATCCAATCTAGCATATTAAATACTGGCTAGGGTAGATTATTCCTTCGGCTTTTGACATGCTTAAGGGAGATGTTTTTATGGTAAAATGATTTGCGCAATTTCTAATATGCCCGCTTATTACTTCCCTCCATATACAAGATGAAAGATTTGTTCACCACCTTATTGCCACCTGGCGTAGGGTAGTTGCCTGAGAAGTACCAGTCTCCATTATGATTGGGACAGGATTCTCTCATGTTTTCTACGGTCTGGAAGATGACTTCTATTTCGGGTTTGATGCCTTCAGGGGTGATGATCTCGGAGATTTTTTTGCTGACTTCTTCGTAGGTAAATAAGTCATATAATTTTTTGACTTGGTTTTTTACTTTTTCTTTAGGTAGCTTCATTTGAGCTTTACACTTTTCGTAAGTCTTATTAAGCATATCTTCTTGACCCGTTTCTTTTAATAAAGCAACCAAGGCTTTGAAGGCTACAAAGTCACCCATCTTGGACATGTCTATTCCGTAGCAATCTGGATAGCGAATCTGCGGTGCAGAAGAGACAATGATGATTTTGCTCGGTCGTAGTCTGGATACTATTTTTATAATACTCGTCTTGAGGGTAGTACCACGTACGATAGAATCATCGATTAAAATCAGAGTGTCATTGTCGTTTTTGACTATACCGTAAGTAACATCATACACGTGAGAGACGAGGTCATTTCTGGCTTTTCCGTTGGTGATAAACGTACGGAGTTTGGCGTCTTTGACGACTATCTTTTCTACTCGAACATGCTTGTTGAGAATCTTGCTCAATTTATCTTCTTTGGGGTTGCTACCCAACTTGAGGATTTGCTTTTTCTTTTGCTTATTGAGTTCTCTTTCGGCACCTTGGATGAGACCATAAAAGGAGGTCTCCGCTGTATTGGGAATGAAAGAAAAAACACTGTTGTCTAGATCGTAATCTATCGCCTTTAGTACTTGCTTGGCTAGCTTCTCTCCGAGCATTTTACGTTCGATATATATGTCTCGATCTGTACCTCTACTAAAGTAGATTCGCTCAAAAGAACATGGGGTGATTGGTTTCTTTTTGTGAATACGCTTGATGCTTACTTTTCCACTTTTCTTGACTATCAAGGCAGATCCTGGAGGAACCTCATGTACCATAGAGTGATGCACATTGAATGCAGTCTGGATGGCTGGTCGCTCGGACGCTGCTACTACGACCTCCTCGTCTTGGTAGTAAAAAGCTGGTCGGATACCATGTGGATCTCTCATCAGAAATGCATCCCCGTGTCCGATCATACCGCCCATCACATAGCCGCCGTCAAATTTTCTGCAAGCGCGCTTGAGTAATCTTTGCACATCTAGGTGTTCAAAAATAAGATCGTTCAGCTCGGCAGTGTTATAATTATCTGCTTTGTACCAGGTATGCAGCCTTTGTACTTCGTCGTCAAGAAAGTGTCCGATCTTTTCTAAAACTGTTACGGTATCAGAAACTTGTTTTGGATATTGACCTAGCTCTACTAACTCTGCAAACATCTCATCTACATTGGTTAAGTTGAAATTTCCTGCAAGGACTAGGTTTCTACTGATCCAGTTGTTTTGGCGCAAGAAAGGGTGACAAGTCTCTACACTGTTGTCACCATGTGTTCCATAGCGGAGATGTCCCATGAGTAATTCGCCCATGTAGGGAAAATTCTTTTTGAGGTATGCAGTATCATTCAGCTCTTTATCGCTGAGTTTTTGAAAGCGCTTGTAGACGCCTTTGAATAGGTCTGCAAGGTAATTATTAGGCGTTGTATTCCGCTTGCGGCTTATGTATTTGGTGCCAGGCGCAGGATTGAGTTTGATGGTTGCTATACCAGCACCATCTTGCCCTCTGTTGCGCTGCTTCTGCATCATCAGCGATAATTTGGTCAAACCATAGAATGGTGTACCATATTTTTCATTATAGTAAGAAAGTGGCTTAAGCAGGCGGATAAGCACTATCCCACACTCGTGCTTGATAAAATCGCTCATTGGACTGGAAGTATTTCTGCTATCGTAAAGTAAAAGCCGTAAAGGTAGGTTTAATCCTACCCTTTATCAATACTCTTCTACGACAAAAAATAGGTTTTGTGTTCTAAATAGCATGATCTTTCGAGAAATAATTATGGGCACGCTACATTCATAATTTTTAAATTTTCTTTCTTGGGCTAGGGGTAGTAGGAGATCGACTGTAAGGAGATGTGTAGCTGGCCTCTTCGCCAGCTATACCAAAGCGAAGCGGCGCTCCGAATGGCCCGACCACTTCTGCGTGTTACCATATTTTCATGGTAATACGCAGAAGTGGTAGACCCCAAAACATAAACCCTTCGAAAAAAAGCTTACGAAATATGTATTTAAAATTTAATATATAGTCTCCTGATGCGAGCACCTGTGGTGCAGTGGAATAAAAATAAAGGGCAGATACACCACTAAAGATTGAAAATGAATCTGTACATTAGAAGGATAAATACAAAGCATGGCATTATTCAGATTTTTAAAAACGCCTGATCCTAGTCAATATGACTATAAACCTCGATTTTGGGATCCAGAGAAAGAAAAACTCGAAAGGAGGGCGGCGGAGTTGGCAAGACGCAAAGCGCAGGGCACGGCTGACGATGTAAAAGGCAGATTGTCAGGGAGCTTCCGAAATGGGCGAAATAAGGGCGCTGACGCTAAACTGATCCGCAGAGACGCCAAGCGGAGGTCAAACTATACTTTGCTGGCAATAATAATAGTGCTGGTATTACTGTCTTATCTATTAGTTAACGTAAATTTACATACCATTTTAGAATACGTCGAATAAGTTGTTCGGCGGAGCTAATTTTTTCTTTTTGTAAATATTACGATCTCAACTATGTCGGATATCATCCAACTACTTCCTGACTCTATAGCTAACCAAATTGCGGCAGGTGAAGTGATTCAGCGACCCGCCTCTGCGGTGAAGGAATTGCTAGAAAATGCTATAGATGCGGGTGCTACTCAAATCCAACTGATCTTGAAAGAAGCAGGTAAGCTGCTGATACAGGTGATAGATAATGGGCAGGGAATGTCGGAGACGGATGCGAGGATGAGCTTTGAGCGACATGCTACTTCTAAGATAAAAAATGCGGACGATCTGTTTGCGCTGACGACGATGGGATTTCGGGGAGAGGCGTTGGCTTCGATAGCGGCGATAGCACAGGTAGAGATAAAAACGCGTAAGGCAGATATGGAACTGGGGACTAAGATTGTGATCGAAGGGTCTGTTGTGATCTCTCAAGAGCCTTGTCAGTGTCAGGTAGGGACAAGTTTTAGTTTGAAAAATTTGTTTTTTAATGTACCTGTGCGCAGGAATTTTCTAAAATCAAATTCGGTAGAGAATAGGCATATCGTCGATGAATTTTCTAGAGTAGCACTTGCTAATCCTCAGGTGTTCTTCAGTCTTCACCATAATGAAAATGAAGTGTTTCATCTTCCCCCTGGAAATCTGCGTCAGCGGATAGTAGGCATATTAGGTGCGAATGGAAATAAAAAACTGGTACCGATAAGTGAGGAAACGGATGTTGTAAAGATCAGTGGATTTGTGTCTAAACCTGAGTTTGCGAAACGCAGCAGGGGAGAGCAGTTTTTCTTTGTCAATAATCGCTTTATAAAGTCGGGTTATTTGCATCATGCTGTGATGAATGCTTACGATGGTCTTCTGCCTGATGATAGCTTTCCGCTTTATGTAATCTTTATGGAAATGGATCCAAAAATCATAGATGTAAATGTGCACCCCACGAAGCAGGAAATAAAATTTGAAGACGAAAAAATTATTTATAATTATCTGAGGGTAGCTGCTCGGCATGCACTAGGGCAATATAGCATCACGCCTACCTTAGATTTTGAGCAAGACCCGAGTATCACCAAGGCATACATAAAAGCGGAAGCGCCTAAGGCCAAGCCTACGGCCAAAATGCACTGGGACCCTAGCAGCAATAAGGCCAATGGAATAACTTCTACCCAAAGACCTACGAGGACGAATAGTCTGGAGTCTAATAATTTGCAAAACTGGGAGAAACTATATAAAGGCTTGGAGAATATAGATATGCCGCGACCTGTAGAGCAGGTCATGGGGGATATGACAACGATTAAAAGTCAATGGGATCAGGAGGAGCTAATTCACGAAGAGAAACGATCCACTTCGCGTGCTTTTCAAATTCACAATACGTATATCATAAGTCCGATCAAGTCCGGATATTTACTTATAGATCAGCAGGCTGCGCATGAGCGTATTTTGTATGAAAAGTACCTATACAGTCTAAGTCAGCAACAGCAGCATACGCAAACGATGATGTTTCCCATAAATATTCCACTCAGTGTGCAGGATAGTGAAGTGCTGAAAGAGATCTTGCCTGAAATTAATAAAATGGGTTTTGATGTGCAGGAATTTGGTAAGAATACTTTTGTGCTGCAGGGTCTGCCTGCAGAGTGTAGTGAAAGTGTAAATGCAGAGCAGCTCATCCAAACACTGGTAGAGCAGCAGCGTGAAAATCGTGAACTCAATAGCGATATTAAAACGACGGTGGCTGGGTCTCTAGCTAGAAGTACGACGATCAAAAGAGGAACTCGGTTGGATGAGCAAGAAGTACAGACGCTGATAGATGAGCTGTTTGGCTGTGAGATGCCTTATGCCAATCCTTGGGGTAGGAAGTGTTTTATTACTTATGATATGGATGATTTGAAGCGGCAGTTTGAAGTGTAATAGCCCGATTAAAGGTAGCTTCCGTGTTGAAGGAACTATTGAGCATAGCCATTTTTTACGTGTACAAAAAAGTTTACTACCGCAGGCACCGAAACAATATATACAAGTGCAAAAAGTTCTGAAATTTTTGATATAGTAAGCAGTACTTTTAGGACAAACTACGTTAAGATAATAAACTAATTGCCAATGGCTTCTCGCGTAATCATGTTACCTTTTTTAATACTCCTGTGTTACGCTCTTTACCGAGTGTATGATAATAATGCTTTTGCTATTAATGAAACGGGTATATGGGAAGTGCTGGCTTTAGTATCTGGATTTGTAACTATATTTCTATACTTTATCGGTAATGAAGTTGACTGGTGGTGGTGGAAAAAAAATCCACCAAAACTATCCAATGGTTTCAAGTTGCTTTTGATCAATCATGTTCCTTACTATCAAAACCTTTCTGTAGAAAATAGACAGAAGTTTCAAAATAGATTAACCCTGTACTTTAGGGCCAACGAATTTATGCCCATGGGCGAGTTGGCAGATCAAGGCACCGAAGAGACAGGTGGATACTTTGATGGAGGTAGTAGCAGAGCTGCGCAAGATGAAGAAAAACCGCTCGGTAGAATTCCTGCTGATATTATGCTTTTTGCAGCTAGTAGTCTAGTACAGCTTACTTTTGGAATGGAAAATTGGTTACTAAAAAAAACAGACCAGGTTGTCATTTATCCAAACCCATTTCCTACGCCGCAAATGCCTGATCTATTTCATACGAACGAAACATTTCTGGAGGATAAAGTGATCATGTTTTCTGCGAAGCAACTCTTGCAATATTACAATCTTGGATCGGCGGCCTATGCCATTGGTATTCATGAATATGCGAATGCTTTCCAGCAAAATAATACGTCTGTTAAGTTTCCAGATCTTCCTGATGACTTCTGGGAAAAGGTAGAAAAAATTTCGGGATTCAGTAAGTCTTACTTGCATGAGTATATGAATTTACCTGCCATGGATCAGGTCTACGCAGAGGCGGGGGAGTTTGATGATGTACAGGAAAATGAATATCGTCAAGTCCAACGGCTTAATCCGCAGCACGTGGGCGTAACATTGTTTTTTACACACACGACTATTTTTAAGCAGCATTTACCTGATTTGCATAGCAAGTATTGTGTGATTTTTAATCAAGATCCTACGTTGAAGGGGAATCCAGTTTTGGGGTAATTTTTTTTTACGTAGATAGGAATTAATATAGATATTCCACCCTTTAAAAACTAAACTTCACCATCTTCAGTTTATTACGATATTGACTGGGGACAACAATCTCATTGGCGCCGACCTGAAGGGCATCGCGGATGCGCATACGGATATCTAAGCCGACGGTATTTATAATCGCTCGCCGCTTATATTCGCCGTCTCCTTGAATTAAAAAGTCAGAAATAGTGCTTTGATTCCGCACCTCATCGTTAAACATTAGATGTAGTCCTTGCTTGCCCACGAATACAAAATAAGACGAGTAAATACCCCCATCGTCAAAAGAATACTGATTTTTTTGAAACACATTTATCCAGTGCTGTTTACCCGTTGGGTGTATAGAGGCCATAAACAATTGATCAAAATAATAATCAGCCTTAGTCGCCATCAATGGGTCACGACTAATCGGGCCATTTATACTATTTCTACTTTTTAACTCTATCTTTTCACCGACCAGCAACATGCCCCCATCGTTACGTAAGACGAGGTCTCTGATTTGGGTAGAAATAATACCACTATTTTCGTTGACATTTTTTCTAGAGGAGTATTCTTTCAGAAAATCAGGCTCAAAGCGTGTGAACTCCAATTTGTATTCAGCAGTATTTGCAGTGCTGTTTTGTGGTACTTTGAGGTAATAATATCCCTGAGCTTTGATGGTATTTTTTTCGGCATAAAGCCCTCCAGCTAAAATACTACGATTGAGATTGTCAAATTTGAATAAACATTCGGCGCTCAATTTTCCCTCTAAGGGTACAAGTTGAACCACTAACTTTTTTGTCTTAATCTGGTAAGTATATAATTCAAATCGAGCTTTATCTCTTTTGAGACTAGAATTGTCTTTAAGGAGTACCAAGCAGAAAGAGCCATCGTTACCAACTACATATTGCTTTATTTGAAATAGATTTTCAATGGGGATATCTTCAAAATGCTGCGACCAAATTACTTTTAGATTTTTAATATCGACAAGGCTAGCGCGAATAGATTTATCATACTTTACATTATATACCAAAACCATAGACTCGTCATCTGACTTTTCTATCTCATACTTTGGCATCTCTATCATACCTGAAGAGGACTCTATAGTAAGTGTATCTTTAAGTATCCCAAATTTGTCAAAATTTTCAATTCTTAGATATTTAGTACCCTTCTTTTTGGCAGTATAAATGACACTAAACTGATTGTCTCTAGCGCGCACGACATCCAAAATCCTAGGATTTTTAAATTGAAATTCTAACGGTACTTCTCCCGCACTCATCATCTTGTCATCCATCACATGGATCTTTCGATCTCTAGGAATATCCCGAAAAAGGACAAAACTATCTTCCATATTATCTATGAGGTAGTAGGCAATATCTTGCTTTATGGGGAAGTCATCAGAAAAAGTAACCTCCTGAGCAAATGCCGAAAAGGGCAGAAAAAATAAAAGAAAAATTAATTTAGGCATGCTTTATAAATAAGTTTATAATCGTACAGGATTTTATCTGTAATCCGTTTTTATTGCATTTAAATCTATTGGTTCATTCATACATTTGTAGGACTCCGCTATTGTAGTCAACATTTTTAAAACGCTCGCAGGCTCGTCAGAGTTTGTCACAACTGAATATAAACTTAAAATTTGGTCATTACAAATAAAAGTTATGTAATGCTCAGATTGGACAGTCCTTGCTTTTTGTTCAGCATCCTTACTTGAGGGTGAAGCAAAGTGCCAGTAATAATAAGATTCTCCACCTTTACTTACTTTAGCCTCCTGACTAATCTCAATTTCTGTTTCTGTATTCTCTTCAATAAACTTTTTTTCTTTTGCGAGAAAAGCGTCGAATACAGCTTGTGGATTTGCGGCATCTACATCAGTAGGAGTAGGATATTGAAAAATCTGCAGTAACATTCCGTCCAAAGAATAAGTAATATCCTGCGCTTTATCTACAAAGTAAATACGATCATCTGCTTGCAAGGATATTTGATAATGTGCATTCTGCGTATTGACAACTTGGACGTAATGATCATTTTTCACCTTAATACTGCCACTGTTATAATTATAAGATTCTTGCAAGACGCCCGTTGGAGAAAAGACATCCCGTCCTACCAGTCTACCATCCGTCGCCCAGTACTGCGCTTCTCCTATTTGAATACTATCTTTATAAGTCTTATCTGCTTTTTTCTGACCATTACTATACCAGAGTAAGTACTGCCCCTCCAGCTTGCCTTCCACATAATTGGCCTCCAGTTTTATTGCTCCATTCTCATGCCACGCTTTCATTGGGCCATCCTCTTTACCGTATTTATAATTTACAGTTTGGTCTTTTGTGCCCGTGGCATACCACCAGTTGTGTTCCCCATTTTCTTCGCCATTGACAAATTCACCCAGTGATTTTTTACCGCCCGTCTGATGCCATTCTGTACACATCCCATTGGCCTTTCCATTTTGATAATTGACGAGGAGTTTATTGAATCCATCCGAATACCACTGCTCCTCTTTTCCGATTTGAACACCATCGGCAAACTCGGCTTCGTACACTTTTTTTCCATTGCGTTCCCACTCCTTTACCTTGCCGTCAATTTTGCCATTCTTGATGGGTGCTTCCATTTGCTTATCTCCATTGGGGTAGTCTAGGAAGGCTAGGCCTGTATATGGATCCACCGTATTGGGTTGAAAAAATAGCCCCTTGATCACGTCCAGTTCGTAGTAGTCGATCTTCTTTTTGATCTGCGCCTGCGCATCTATACTACTTGCAAAGATTGTGGCGACGAGCAAAACTATTTTGATATGCATATTTACTTTCTTTTTTTTGTCAGTTTTTTTTTAAAATATGGTACAGCATTCCTTTCATAAAGGTAAACGTATTGCTATCCTATTTTAGCTTGATTCGAAGAAAATTATTTAGGAAATGATGATTTTTTGGGCGCTTTTTCAGGTGATCCGTTTGTATTCACTACACCAGACATCTATTCAGGATATGGCTAGCTAGTATTCGCTCCAAGTATTCACTCATCCGTCGCTAGCCATTCCTTCATAAGATGTCTAGTGCAGCTCATATCACTTCTCCCCTGAGCGCAGGGGTGTAGAGAATTGAAGAGAGGTTTTATTGATTGGAAATATGTTATTCTGTTACTGGCGTATCAATTGTATCACGAACAAAAGTGCGCAATTTTACTTCTGCGTTATTTATTATAGAGGTACTTCGCTCTCGTGTTCTATATTTTTCAAAACCCAAAACTCAAAAACCCAAACTCAAATCCCAAAACCTCAAATCCCAAAATCCCAAAAACTCGAAACCCAAAAACTCGAAACCCAAAAACTCGAAACCCAAACCTCAGAACTCAAAACTCAAAACTCAGAACTCAAACCTCAAAACTCAAACCTCAGAACTCACCCCTCCCCCTATACCATCAACAAAGCAAACGCCTTTTCTACTTCATCATTTTCAATAAGCTCCTTTGCTTTTTTGTGCATAGCTTCCTTGCCAGAGGATATGATATCAGAAAATGATTGCTTAACCCCTGCAATAGCTTCCGCATCTGGTGTAGAGAGCTGCCCAGCTAGACGTGCAATATCGTTGGCTACGAGAATAGTGGATGTCCTTATGTGCTCTGGAATCTGATCGTATCCTAGCGGGATTTTTCCTACATTTTGGTAAACTTTCATAATGCTGTCTCCAGAAGCGCGGGAGTAGAAAGCACGACCAAGCCTACCCATTAAATCTATTTTTTGCGGATCTATTTTTTTGTTTTCATCGAGGACACGATCGTCTATGTGCATGCGAACTACGTGACAGATGATCAAGTGACCAGCACCACCATGCGAGCCTAGTGGGATAATATCTTGCACCTTACATTCCATCTGCACTGGAGACTCTTTTACTCTAAATGGCTTTACAACTTCAGAGGGTAGGGGAGTGAAACCAGCTTTGCCAAATTCACTTTCGGTAGGAGCGAAAGCCACACTGCTTAGTGCCATTTGACGCAGGATGTCGTGTGACACAACATTGATAACCACCTCCTTGTTATTTTCTATATTGTGCAGCGTATCCTTGGTCGTATTATCTGAAACCTTTCTATTTGAAGAGAAGACTAGTATGGGCGGATTAGAACTAAAAGCATTAAAGAAACTATAGGGCGCTACATTTGCAATTCCATTTTCATCAATTGTACTAGCAAGTGCTATGGGTCGAGGAGCGACAGAGCCCAGTAGGTATTGATGTAAATCGGCAGTAGGGATATTCTTTGGATCTATGACCATGATGATGTTTATTTTAGTGGATGCCAAGTTAAGACAAATTAAAAGATAGGACTACTTCGGTCTAAAAATTTATAATTATGAACAACAGAAAAAAATCGGTGAAACGAATTCTCCTCCTTACAGCCGCAGTTATATTAGTGTTCCTGGTGAAGTATCTAATCATGGCTCCAAAGTTTACTGGAGGTAGTATAGCGCCCGACTTTAATACCGAGCTGGTGGATGGGACGGAATTTAAGCTGAGCAATCTACAAGGGAATTATGTGCTTCTTGATTTTTGGGGTACCTGGTGTGGGCCCTGCAGAAGCGAGATGCCTATGCTGAAACAAATGCACCAAAAGTACTATGACAAGACAATTCCCGACGCAGATAATTTTCACATCGTGAGTGTAGCTTTGGAGCGTGAAGGCGATCTAGAACGTACAAAACGGGCTATAGACAAGCTTGGATTAATATGGGAATATCATATCTTTGATCCCATTTCAAATTTCAAGATTCTGAACGCTAAAATAGCTACAGATTTGTATGGAGTGCGATCAGTACCTACCAAGTATTTGATAGGGCCAAAAGGCGATGTTATAGGGGTAAATATGAGTTACGAGGAGATGGCGAAAGTCATAGATGGCAAGGGATAGACCAAATTACAGGTTAATTATTGAATAATATGCCAAAATGGCGGAAAAAAGCCGCTGGCATAGTAAATGCACTCCCATTGTATGTTCAAAAAATGGAAAAACATAATGGCAAAAAAGAATAGTAAAGATACAGAAGAGCAAGAAGTAGAAATACAAGATCAGGTAGAGCTCACTGATGAATCTCCAGAGGAGAATCTTGAAGAGGCATTGGATCCTGGGGTTTCGAAAATGAATACGCTCGAAGAAGAGAAAAGTGAACTTAAAGATAAGCACTTACGTCTGCTAGCAGAATTTGAAAATTATAAAAAACGAACTGTAAGGGAAAAGTTGGATATGATGAGTAACGCTGCTAAGGATACTATAGCTGCATTGCTTCCAGTAGTGGATGATTTTGACCGCGCCAAGAAAATGTCAGATGACGAAGGCAGCGAAGAGGTATTCCCTGATGGTGTAAATATGGTTTATAATAAGCTACATACCACGCTCAAAAATCTAGGTCTAGAGGCAATGGAAACCAACGGTGAAGCATTCGATGCAGAAATACACGAAGCCGTAACTGAAATACCTGCACCTACGGAAGAAATGAAAGGAAAGGTTATCGATACTATTGAAAAAGGATTTTTACTCAACGATAAAATTATACGCCACGCTAAAGTTGTAGTTGGGAAATAAGTTTTAGATACAATTGAATAAGAAATAAATTAGCATGGCTAAAAGAGATTTTTACGAAATATTAGGTGTACAAAAAGGCGCAGAGGCAGCAGCGATCAAGAAGGCTTATCGAAAGATAGCAATGAAGTATCACCCTGATCGTAATCCTGGTGATAAGGCAGCAGAAGATAAGTTTAAAGAAGCCGCAGAAGCTTACGAGATACTTAGTAACGACGATAAGCGTGCGAAGTATGATCGTTTTGGCCATGCGGGTGTAGGCGGGAATGCTGGAGGTCATGGTTTTGGTGGCGGCGGTATGAATATGGAAGATATCTTCTCTCAGTTTGGCGACGTATTTGGCGACAGTGGGTTTGATTCGTTTTTTGGCGGCGGCGGCGGCGGTGGTTCTCGTGGTAGACAAGCGCGAGGGCAAAAAGGTAGTAATCTTAGGATCAAAGTCTCACTGACTTTAGAGGAAATATCCAAAGGCGTAAAAAAGAAAATAAAAGTTAAGAAACAAGTCGCTTGTAACACCTGTGGGGGAAGTGGCGCAAAGGATGCCAATTCTGTGAGTACTTGTAGCACTTGCAGGGGTAGCGGACATGTGAGACAAGTGAAAAATACCTTCTTAGGGCAAATGCAAACTACAGTAAGTTGTCCTACCTGTAGCGGTTCTGGTCAGATGGTTACCGCTAACTGTAGCTCTTGCAAAGGAGAAGGCCGTAAATATGAAGAAGAAACTTTGGAGCTAGATATTCCAGCTGGAGTAGATGATTCCCTACAAATGTCTGTACGTGGAAAAGGTAATGCGGGCGCCAAAGGAGGTCCTGCTGGAGACTTGATTCTCAAGTTTGAAGAAAAGCCGCACAAGCATCTTCAGCGGGATGGGGCAAATCTGATATTCGAATTGTATCTCAATTTTGCGGATGCCTCCTTAGGCACATCCATTGAGGTGCCTACTATAGATGGTAGAGTAAAAATAAAAGTACCTGCTGGAACACAAGCAGGAAAGATGTTTAGACTGCAAGGCAAAGGATTGCCAGCGGTGCAAGGATACGGAAAAGGAGACCAACTGATCCACGTCAACATCTGGACACCTAAGAAACTAAGCAGTCGAGAAAAAGAGTTGCTAGAAGAGATGAAGACACTTAGTAACTTTACCCCAACACCAGGAAAATCTGATAAAGGTTTCTTTGATAAAATGAAGGACTACTTTAACTAGTATTTTAGGATGAAAATACTTCGGTATAGCTTACTGATTATAGCCGTCTGCTTTATGAGTAATTGTAATAAGCAGCACACATTTTCTATCAATCAAGATCTACCTGACAGTGGATGGCACTACGATAATATACTCAAGTATGAATTTCAGGTAGAGGACACCAATGCCTTATATGATTTATATTTAGAACTAGACTATCTGACCAGTTTTCCAAATCAAAATGTATACGTAAATATATATACTGGTCAGCAGCCCGATAAGATGAAAAAGACAACACTGTCTTTAGATATTTCTAACAAGTTGGGTATATGGAAAGGAGCGTGTAGTGCAGAATCATGTACCTACCTCCTGCCGCTCCAAAAGTCAATTTTCTTTGAGCAGAGAGGAAAGCAATATTTCTGGGTAGAGCAATATAGTCGGACGGAGAACTTGAAAGGTATTCGCGCAATAAAATTGGTGGGTGATATTGTTGGGGAGAAAGGGGGTGACGAGGGTTAGTTTTTAAGAAAGGTTTTAGGCGCTAGGTTATACGTTTTCAAGAAGGCGCTAGGTTATTAGGTTTTAACAAGGTGATTAGCTTTTAGTAAAGGGCACCTCTACTTACATGCTCTTGGATCGAAAGAAAGAGTGACTGTTGCGAAGCAAATATGATCCAGCGGATCATGTTGAGGAAGGAACTGCCACATGCCTGTGGCAGCATGCAATATCCAAATAAAAAGCTTTTTCTATAGCCTTAGCTATGCGACTGATGAACAACGAAGTATGATCTGCTTAAATTCGCTTAGGAATTTTTTTTATTTTCTAAGCGGCCAAGAATGTAGTTAATAGAGATGTCCTAAAATAAAAAATCCCTAAATAACGGTCAACGCTATTTAGGGATTTGTTGTTTTTAATCAGTCAAATGCTTATAGCCAAAAAGCCAATAGCGCTGCTACATTCCTTCTTCTTTTGCGGCCTCTTCTACATTCAGTTTCTCAATTTCTTTATCTATATAATATAGTGATTGTGGACCTTCACCGATAAGGTTTATTCTGTCAAGGATAGTTCTCATCAGCGCTTCTTCTTCCATCTGTTCGGCAACGTACCACTGCAAGAAATTGAAGGTAGCGTGATCAGATTCCTTATTACTTAAGGTCACTAGATTATTGATAGACTTAGTTACCTTTTTTTCATGTGCATATACTGCGTTGAATACTTCGATTGCACTTTTGAATTTGCTCGGAGGCTGCTTGATACCTGGTATAATAGCCTTGCCGTCCATCTCTAATATATAATGATATATACGGAGCATGTGTTCTTTTTCTTCTTCTGACTGACGGAACATAAACTTCGTACATCCCTCCATACCTACACTGTCAAACCATGAAGCCATGGATAAGTAAAGAAAGGAGGCATAGCTTTCCATTTCCATCTGCTCATTGAGCGCTTTTTCTAATTTCTTAGTTAACATTCCTAATCATTTTAGTTTATTAACGGGGTATTAACAGATTTTGTTTAAGGTTAATTGGGCGTATGTTTTATTTAGAATAGTTCCTGTTTGGGATGGTTCAAAAAATAGATGGAACGTAAGTCGAACCTAAACTCATGGGGATCTGCTGAGAACAATTAGATAGTTTGTGCGTGTGTTTGCGTCTCGCCGCAGGCGACTAAGCACGACAAGCAGCGCGCGTAGAGACAAGTGGTGGAAGTGATATCCCCCTTGCGTTTGGTCAGTGGCGATGGCAGGGGGATTTAACGGACGACACGTGCCAGACGATAGTTCTGGATGGCCCCCACCAATAAATAGATTTTTATACCGGCCACTATTTAGTGAGGACTACCTTCTTATAGGCAACTTTCTGATCTTGTGTAATTTTTAGAAAATACAAGCCGGTTGGTACAGCCAAGTTGATCGTTTGCTGCTGTGAATTTAACTGATGCTGATCGAGTAATTTTCCTTGCATATCTAGTATCTCTACTTTGGCATTAGGGTGAAGCGTACTGCCCAATTGGATTGTGAACTCACCATCACTAGGGTTGGGAAAAATATCAATGGCGTGCTCGAAAGCTGCATCTTGTGTAGATACTACGCCTTGCACTACTTTGAATTCTTCGGCATTGACATTGTAGAAAATATTATTCGCAGCGACAACTTGTACACGCGCAAAGTTGGAGATAGCAGCATCAGGTACGATGAAAGAAGCAGACCCATCATTGTCTACATTTTCAGCAAGTAGGATATCAAATGAAAAGCCTAAATTTTTACTCATGACAATGTTAACTTTACTGCAATTGACGGGTGCCTTGTCGGTGTTGGCGACATCCCAAGTAACCGTTGCTTGACGGTTAGATTCCCAGATTATATCGTCTTCATTCTGCGAGGTGACTACAAATGGGCCTGCCTCATCCGTAGCTTTGAAAGACATAATATCCCAGGCGGCAGCTCCGCCACCTACTTTATTGTCTCTCGCAGTAAGCTGGAAAGTGAAGTCACGAGAATTTTCTGGGAGGACTTCAGAGTTGTCGTATCGGTTGTCTACGACAGAATTTAACTTTGGGCAGTATCTTCTAAGATTGCTTGTTGGTTTGAGGGAGCGAAAGCTAGGTGCGTTGCCTCTAGGGTTTCCATAATCAGATAGTGGGCCCCTGTCATATTGTTCCCAGCAGTAGGTAAGCGGATCACCATCGGGATCACTCACCTCTCCATCTAAGAAAAAAGGAGTACCGATAGGAATAAAAAATCCACTTTCACCTGCCTCTACAATAGGCGCATTGTTGCCTGAGTCTGTTTGTCCCGCGCAGTTTCCTCCTTGGCCTTCTAGCCAATCGGTTATTTGAATCAAGCTGCTTACATGAAAGTAGGGATCACTGCCAAATTGTACATTGTTGGATCCACAGATTCCTGCATACGCCATGATAGTACTTCCACTGCCAGGTTCGAAAGCAACATTTTCAACTTCTTGTCCACTGCCGCAGTTGTTGAAGGTATGGTTGGAGCCAAGTTGGTGACCAAACTCATGGGCTACATAGTCAATGTCAAAAGCTTTGCCTTCGGGTGGAAACACACCAGTTGCGCCTTGAGCTTTACGGTCACTGCAAACAGAACGTAAAGAAGCTAATCCTGCTCCGCTTGTAGCAAAAACATGTCCCATATCGTAGCTACCAACTCCTATACGGCCATTAATAAAATCTGCATTGGAACTCAACATCTGACCAGCATTACTATTGATAAAAGGATCTTTTGACGCATCTAGATTAATCAATTCATCATTGCGATCAACCAAAATAAATCGTACGGAGAAATCATTTTCATACACTACGTTGACTTGATTTATAGTCTCTACAATTGCTGCTAGAGCTTCTACAATGGTGCCTCCGTGATACGCGGTATACTCTCCTGTGGTAGAAACAGCTAACCGGTATTCTCTTATTACTTCTCCTATCTGAGTGAGCGTGCGCTCTGAAACATCTAGGGTGTGCAGATCTTCATGTAAAACTTGACAATTAAAGTCCTGTCTCTTATACTCAGAATTATAAAAGACGGCATATGTGTTTTTCTCTGCATCGTCAGGGTATATGAAATATGATTCGTCGGGAGAAGTTATGTAGGCTTTCATTCCTTTTGCGGTCATACTCATCCTGCCATGGATAAGCGGATTTTCGGTATCCTGAATAAGATAAGTTCGGATAGATGGATATTTTTCTGCTAGTCCAGGTTGAATGATAGGCGCATCCCAGACATAAAAAGTGGATTCGCCTTTATTGGGACTTGGTAAGGAAATGGTATTTTTATGTTCTTGATCATTATTGGGCAGTAAAGCTTGTAGTTGTTCTGTCTGCAGTTGATATAATGCGTTGGTATCAAGATTACGCGTAGTATTTGACTGTTCATTAGAGGTATTGGCTATTTTCGACCAATACGCCTCTTGGGCGTTAACCAAAAGTGTAGAGAAAACCAATACTGTAACAATTGTGGATCTGAACATACACATATGTAAAAAGGATTAATAAGTAAGATGGTAGTATACGGTCAAACAACAAATAAATACTAAATAGTTTGTCTTTAGAGTAGTTCTTTTATACTCTTTTCTAGTTTATGTCTTTTACTTAACTTTTCTATGATTAATGGTGCTTTTGCACGCTCCTTGCAATCTGTCACTGGACATCGCTCGCAGGTGATATTGACGTCTTTGCGTAGAATATTGGGGTCATCGTGAAATTGAATGGTTTTTCGTGCATTATCATCTAACAGCAACCCGATGGATACACTGGTATTGGTATCTGGCAACGGATATGATTTTCGGGCATTGGTCAGTACGAGGTACTCATCATCAGTACCTATATAGTGAGATCTTTGGATCTGAAATAGCTCTGGTAGCTTAGCGGTTTGGTAGAGTTGCCTGAGACTTGACAGCGCAAGCCATCTGCGACAATAGTGTTCCGAAATGAGGTTAGAATGTGGAATATGTTTTTTACTTAGATGAAGCTCTTTTTCTAATTCGAATGCGTTTTTCTCTAAGTGATGTTTGGCCTGTAGGTAGAAAATCTTCTTAATTCCAAAGTAATGAGGTAGGACATTGAACCGCTGGAACAATACGGAAGTTGAGGCTCGATATTTTTCGGAGATTTTTAATAAAAAGACAGGGTCCAAAGTTTTTTGTTTGAACCAAGTATTGAGATCGGTCAGTAAACTTTCTTTATGAATCAAAATACAGACAGAGAAGTAGGCAGCTTTAAAATTATTCAAGACCTCTTCAAAGGAATTTACTTTGACCATGGTCGAACTGAACTGCCTTTTTTTCAATTCTAAATATAGAAATCCTAGTTCTTTGCCAAGTTGATAGGCTTGTTGCATATCGTTTAGTCTGGGGTTCAAATATATGATTCTTTTTTTCTCGTTAACAATACTGCGGACATCGCGGAGTTCTGTGCCCTTGCCGAGTGTAGTTAAATCTACTTTATAGTTGAAGTCTTTCTTTAATATCTCACAGAGCATAGCAGATGAAATAGGCGCTCCCATTGGCAGTTGGAATCTGCTGATAAAATTTTGAGCTGCTACTTCAAGGTCAGGGAAATAATTTAAATTCATTTCTTGATAGGCCCGTAAAGCAAGAAAGTAAAAATTGGTTTCTTGCATTTGGTAGTTACGACTCAGTTCAACGAGTGCCGATATAAATGCACCCACCTTGAGCGGGGAGTTGGCAATAATTTCGACCACTTTGCTTAGCTCTATACCGAAAAGATCTAATGGTAATTCATTAAGGAAATTAGATTTTATTAGTGCAGCAAGCGGAGCCAAGCTACCAGTCATTTCGGTCGAGACCAAATCTTCATACTGAATTTCGAGGCCTTTTGCTAGGGTTTTAAGTTTATCTGTTTTTGGGTATTTCTTTCCTTTTTCAATTTCATTGAGGTAGGATCCTGAGAGACCTGAGATTTTTGATAGGGACGAAAATGAATATCCTTTGGCTGTTCTTAGTTGTTTTACTTTGAGGCCGAGGATAAGTTTATGTATATTATTTTTTGAATCCATATTGTTTGGCAAAATACTAATTTTGGTGCAAGGTCACCTAAAGGCGTCTTGATAAAATATCTTAAAGTAAAATACTATGCTTAGATTTTCTCATCTATTTTTTTATATGTATCTATTGTTCTTTTTAGTGGGCTGCAATAGCGGTAAGCAATTGGTCAGCGATCGACCTACTGTAGAGCCAGAAAGATACAATGTGGCATTTTTGATAATGGATGGCGTGTTTAACACAGAATTGACAGCCCCTTATGATATATTTCAGCATACCATTTATAGAGAAGGGATCAAAGCAATGAATACTTTCATCGTAGCCAATACGACTCAGCCGATTAGAACTTTTGAAGGGATGCGTATTCTCCCAGACTATGACTATACCAGAGAAAAGCTGCCGAGAATAGATATATTGGTCGTTCCTAGTGCGGAACATCATTTAGATTCAGACCTAGAGGATACGGTGATGTTGGAGTGGATTAAAAAGATAGATAAAGAAGCGATGTACGTTACTTCACATTGTGATGGTGCTTTTGTCTTGGCAAAGGCGGGCTTGTTAGATAATAGGATATCGACTACATTTCCTTCAGATATAGCAGCGTATAAGAAGATGTTTCCTCATTTAGCAGTTAAGGATAAAGTTCTATTTGTCCACGATGGGAAGTATATCACCTCCGCGGGAGGCGCTAAGTCATTTGAAGCAGCTTTATATTTATGTGAAGTACTGTATGGAAAAGAAGTAGCTATGCGGCTAGCGAAAGGATTGGTTATAGATTGGGATGTGGAGCAATTAGCTAAGTGGATCGAAGAATAAAAAAAGCAGTGCCGAAGGCACTGCTTTTTTTTATTCTTAAGCGTAGAGCTGGTATATCCTAGGTACTCGTATTGGTATCGTCAATTTTCTTCTTATCGCCTTCTTTCATTCCTTCTTTGATTTCCGTTTCAATAGTAGCACGGGCACTATTAAATTCTTTTATTCCTTTACCCAATCCACGCATGAGCTCAGGTATTTTCTTACCTCCAAACAATAAGAGCACCACGAATACAATCAAAACGATCTCCATACCACCTGGTAACACAAATAAAAATATATTTAGCATATTGATTTCTTTTTACAAAAATAAGTAAAACTGAGCAATCCCGCTTACTAAAACGACCAAACACAGTCATTTATGCGTAAACTTACTTTTTTAAGCCTATTTCACGCAATCGCTCATCCAGATACTCTCCAGCTGTAATAGGCTCATAAGCTAGTGGGCTGGTCTCATTTACGCAAGTATCCAGGCAAGTCAGGTCCATGGTAGATCTAGGGTGCAAGAAAAAAGGCATAGAAAGCCTTGGTAAGTGCCATTCCTCTTTTGGAGGATTTACTACTCTATGGGTAGTAGATTTCATATAGTTGTTAGTCAATCGCTGGAGCATATCTCCCACATTGATCACTATTTCATCTGGTTCTGGGACTACTGCTACCCATTTATTTTCCATGGTTAAGAGCTCCAATCCGCCAGCTGAAGCACCTACCAATAAAGTAATCAGATTTATATCTTCATGCTGTTCTGCTCTGATCGCACTCTCTGGAGCTTCTTTGATAGGAGGGTAGTGAATAGCTCTTAATATGCTGTTTCCATTATGGATTTTATCGTCAAAGTAAGTATCTCCGAGTTCTAGGTAGATCGCTATAGCCTTCAATAAATGGCCTCCAGCCACTTCAAAACTTGCATATAGATCACTGCCCATCTTGCTAAACTGAGGAAGTTCTTTTACCTCTACATTATCAGGGTATTGAGACTTGATCGGATCATCATCCCGTACAGTTTGCCCTATTTGAAAAAATTCTTTCAGATCGGCGACATTGGATTGCTTAGCGTGCTCCTTTCCGAAAGAAGTATACCCACGTTGACCTGCAAGTCCTGGTACTTCATATTTGCGTTTGGTTTCTACATCCAATCCAAAAAAATCATTGGCGGCTTCATAAAATCCATCAATCAAAGGTTGGGGAATTCCGTGATTCCTAACTGCTACAAAGCCTATTTCGTGAAACGCCTTGCCTAAATTCTTTATAAAAATTGATTTTTCTTCTGCAGTGCCACTTGTGAATTTTGATAAGTCGACTACTGGAACTATTTTTTCCGCCATAACAGTATCATTTAATGATATCAAAGATAATATTTTTTCTTTTCTCACCTATTTAAAGGTTTATATCTAGATTGATCTAGAATCATTTGAGCGTCTGTAATGTTGAGCAAGCTATCTATAGATATGCCCGTTCGATCCATAAATTTATCTACAATTTTAAAACCAATAAAGTTTGCTGTTCTTCCAGGAGCTTCCGCAGGCATTCCCTTGGAGTTGGGGCTGAGATCTATTAAAGACTTTATCTTTTTGGTCTTTGATTCATAAAGTAAATCTTCACCAAGGATATGTACGTATATATTGGCCTCATTATCATTGACCCAGGCCATTTGGGCGGAGGTATATTCCCATTTTATAGTATCAGAGGTAAATGGCATCGCTTTGTCAAGAATGTATTGATGTTTACCAGTGTTGATTATTTTGTCCAGCAATCGCTCCCCATTAGTATCGGGGATAAGGTCTGCAATGATTGCATCGAGTAGTTTTTTAACAATGTGATCTTTGTTAAAAGTACGAGTGATGTAATCTGAGAAGGAAGCATTTTTGATAACCAACGACTTATAGGGATACTCCGCTCCTAAAAACATATCCAGCCCAAGCCCGAGACCTTCTTTTCCATCTTCATCATTCATGATAAAGGTCTGGAACCCAAACTCAGAAATAAAAGCATAGACATTATAGCTACCAGTTTGGGGAAAGTAGTACTTTAGGTATTGAAGACTCTGTAGCAGTTCTGTTTTTTCATCTTCCAAGTTAGGGAACACGATTTGCACTGTGTCGTAAAGGCTTTGTACAAATTCATCTTTGAGATACTTATTCACACTGTCTGCCAAAAGTGATTTTTGATCCTGTGCATTGGAGGCGCTTAAAGGCAAGATTCGACTAAAAAATAAAGGGGTAAATTTAGGATACTTTTCCTCTAATGCTTGCAAGGAAGCCATTGCCTCCAGCGTATCTATCTGCTGGAAAGCTTGGTCAAATCGAATAATATTGACCTCCGCTTTTATATCTGAAACATCAGGAATTTGTTCTTCAGATTCACAGGTGAATAGAATTACGCATGTAAATAAGCATAAACACAGGAATATTCCATGATTCTTTAAGCATGTGAACTTATTTTTCAGCTTTTTAGACATTAAAGTTAACTTTGAGAAATTTTTAAGAAAGGATGCTCACTTTTTTGCCATCCATACGTTATCACGAATGTATTGTATTAATATTAAAAACTCAATCGAATGAAAAAAATTGCATTTATAACTTTGATCATATTTTTTGCATTTTTCTACCAAGCTATTGCACAGAACGACATTAGATTTGGATTTCAAATTAGTCCAAATCTTACTTGGATTAACAGTAACGATAACACAATCAATAGAGATGGTAGCAATATCGGCCTTAGACTTGGTGTCATGGGCGAATATTACTTTGCAGATCGTTATGCCATCACTGGTGGTTTAGGTTTTGCCTTTGGACAGGGAGGAGGACTTAAGCACGACATAGGAGGCAATTTCTTTTCAGAATCTGAACTGAGTAATCCTAATCTTAATTCAGGTCAAAAGCCTTTGCCTGATGGCGTAGTGTTGGGCTATAAGATACAATATATAGAGATTCCTTTAGGGCTCAAGATGCGTACTGATGAGATCGGTTATTTTAGATATTTTGCTGAAATTCCAATTTTTACACTTGGTTTTAGAGCACAGTCTAGAGGATCTATCGAAGGTACGGGTATCAATGAAGAAGATTTAGATATTAATAAAGATGTTACGCCTATCAATTTTTCCTGGGGTCTTGGAGGAGGAGTTGAATACTCTTTCACTTCGAATGCAGTATTAATAGCTGGTTTGTATTACAACAATAGTTTTATTGACCTTACAGATAATAATGCAAATCAAGCGTCTGGTACTTTTGAAACGGGAGATCCTACTACACCTATAGATGATATGTATGAAGTAGTACGTAAGGAAGACAGCAACGTCAATATGGGCAGTATTACATTGCGTATTGGAGTATTATTTTAAAGTACAATAATTTAAGAGCTAAGACGACATGGATCAGGTACTAAAGGATCAAATTCAAACTTTCATCAAGCAGGGATTAGCAGAGGATGTTAGGGGTGGAGATCATACCTCTCTCGCTTGTGTGCCTAGTCAGAATATGGATAAGGCAAGGCTACTGGTTAAGCAGGACTGCGTTATTGCTGGTGTAGAGCTAGCACAGCATGTGTTGCACTATGTTGATCCCACAGCTACTATAGAAGTGCTCAAAAAAGATGGTGAAGAAGTAAAGTATGGAGACATTGCTTTTTATGTGACTTGTCATTCTCAAGCTTTGCTAAAAGCAGAACGTCTTTTGCTCAACGCTATGCAGCGCATGAGTGGGGTGGCTACCATGAGTCGCCAATTCCAAAAGGCGGTTGAAGGTATTCCCGTTACTATTTTAGATACGCGAAAGACAACTCCTCTTATTCGGTTTATCGAAAAGTGGGCGGTACGTATTGGGGGTTGCACAAATTATCGAGACGGTCTCTATGACTGGATTATGATCAAGGACAACCACGTTGATGCTAGTGGTAGTATTACCAAGGCAGTAGAAAAAGTAGAAGCGTATTTTCAGCTTAACGATATGAAACTTGGCGTTACTGTCGAAGTAAGAGATTTCAATGAGATGCATGAAGCTATGAAAGTTGGTGAAAACGTAGTTACCCGCATTATGCTAGATAATTTCGAAATTCCAAAAATGGCGGAAGCCGTGAAGATTATTAATGGCCGCTACGAAGTGGAAGCCTCTGGTGGGATTACCCTCAAAACGGTAAGAGATATTGCCAACACGGGCGTCAATTATATTTCCTCAGGAGCCTTAACGCATTCTCCGAAGAGTATGGATTTAAGCTTGAAAATTGTAAAAGATTAGACCAGAAAATCTAGTTCCAAACTATATGGATCATTTCCCAATTTGCATTCAACGTTAGCAAAAGGATAAGGCTGATAGTGATTGCCACTATCCAGATTCTAGTATCTTTTATAATTGAAGTTTTATTCCCTTCCATGCGTATTACTATATTATTTAAAGGGAGGATTACTCGACGGTGAGCGATATACCTATATCCAAAAAAGTGCCAAAGAAGGAGAGGATTCGTGTTCAGTAGATTACGCATAGTTGATTGTGTTTATTTGGGGTCACCCACCTGCCTGCGGCGTGGTCGTGTCGTCCGTTCCTTCCTAATAGTAGAGACGTTGCATGCAACGACTCTACTATTAGGAACCACTACCACCACTTGCCTCTAGCGCAGCTCCGCTTTGCAAGGGCTTAAGCTTACGCTACGCCGATTGGGGTATGCACGTGCATCATGCTATAGAAGACACATTCTCCGCTTTAGCTTGCTCAACCAACGCTTTGTTTATTTGCTTAACAAGAGTGGGGCCTGTGTAGACTAGACCAGAATACACTTGTACAAGCGCTGCACCTGCTGCTAGCTTTTCGATCGCATCCGCAGCGGAGCTAATACCACCTACACCGATGATTATCTTCTGCCTATCCATGCGATCTGCCAAATACTTGATTACCTCAGTAGACCTGGCTTTGAGTGGATCGCCACTTAAACCACCATTACCTATTTTTTCTATTTCCTTCGAGGTCGCTTTTAGGCCGCTTCTGTTTATGGTAGTATTGGTAGCAATTACGCCTTCAATGTCTGTATCTTTCACGATGTCAAGAATGTCATCTAGTTGCTCATCTGTTAAGTCAGGGGCTATCTTTAGAAGAATAGGCTTGCGCTTTGGGTAATTACTATTTCTTTCTTGCAAACTAGTGAGCAATTTTGTGAGTGGCTCTTTGTCTTGGAGGTCTCTTAAGTTGGGTGTATTCGGAGAGCTTACATTGACTACAAAGTAGTCAACTAGCTCATGCAAAGCTTCAAAACATTTTAGGTAATCAAGCGCTGCTTTGTCATTCGGCGTTACTTTATTTTTACCGATGTTACCACCTATCAGGATTCTATTATTTTTTCTGTTGCGAAGGCGTTCTACCATAGCGACTACGCCCTCGTTGTTAAAACCCATTCGATTGATGATCCCTCTATCTTCTATCAATCTGAATAAGCGTTGCTTAGGATTTCCATCTTGAGGCAGGGGAGTGACGGTACCAATTTCTATAAATCCGAAACCTAGGGCACACATATCTTCGAAGTACTTACCATCTTTATCAAATCCAGCAGCCAAGCCCACAGGATTAGGGAAGTCCAAGCCCATAAAACTACGCCGCAGACTAGGATCTGTGTATTGCCAACTATTGATAATGGAAGAACCGAGAATTGGAATTTTTTTCAGAATTCTCAGAAGAGATATGGTAAGATGATGTGCTCTTTCTGGATCAAGTAAAAACACAAAAGGTTTGAGCAGTTTATACACGATGGATTTATTTTGCCCCAAAGATATATTTTATCCAGCGATTACGAGTGCTTCTTTTTGCAGCATTTCCATATCTCTTATCAGTAGCCTCTTGCGATCAAAGGTGATCAGATTTTTGCTACGAAGTTCATTAAGTATGGTCGTTACTGTTTGGCGAGAAGTAGCTGTAAGGTTAGCTATTTCTTGATGGGTATTAAATTTACGTACCAGCATTTCATAACCAACACGTTGCCCTTTAGTATTTGCTAGGTTTATGAGGTACTCTATTATTCGAGTACGAGAATCTTTAAAGACTAGTGACTCCAGTCTTTTTTCCACATCTAGTACACGCTTGCCTATAAGCTTCATGAGCAATAACTGAAGACCGCTATTCTCAACCATAAGCAATTTAAGTTCATCAATGCTCACTATGCATACTTTGGTTTCTTCCATAGCATGTGCAAAGTCTCTTCTTTTGGATTCACCTACCAGGGCCAATTCTCCAAATATTTCCCCTTTTCCTAGAATTGCCTTGATTATTTCTTTTCCACCACTACCATATATACCAACTTTGATCCTGCCTTCGTCAATAAAAAACAACTTATCGGCATCATCTTTAGGAAGATAGATGTTAGTCCCTTTCTTAAAAATTCTACTGTTATTTTCTTGGACATCAGACTCGCCTAACTTTTTCGGACACATAAGTCCGAAAAGATCGATATTTTCTAAGTACCAGAAAGATTGTTCAGTCATTTAAAACGAATTTGAAAAGTGTCTAATTGATAGAACAGAAAAGTGTGGTTGTAGTTTCGATATTTTTGGATTCCTTTTCAAAAATAACGAATACAAACCCATTACTACCTTAGCCATATGCTTATAATTTCAATATGGTTGCCACCAATATCAATCAATCTGGATAAAAGTCCAGTTCTTTTGTCAAACCTTCTAGCAAAGGGTTTTTATCGCAAAACTTGGTGAAAATCTCCTTTGAGCTGTATGTTTTCTGCACTTTTTGCAGCTGCTCTAGCTTTTTCGTATCGACTTCTATTAATCTCTTAAGACCAGGAGCGCCAAAATAGGTTCTTAAATATTGCATCAGACCAGCTTCTTCTCGTAGGTGACCAGCAGCCACTTTAGAGCCGACTTTAGATATGATCGTACCATCTTCTATACTCAGGTCAGTATCCTGTAATGTAGTTCTAACGGAATTGCTTTCGACATTTTTACTATATTCAGCCCAAACAGCTAATAGGTTTTCCATAGTAAGTTCATTCTTGACTATTTTCTTTTCTTCAGCAGCTTTTTCTATTACTTGTTCGGTAATAGTATCTAATGAAAGCATCGGGGTAGCCAATGCGCCTAAATTTCCTTTTAGATTTGAGGATCCTTTTTTAGGAGTGGGTAGCTTGGGTTTTACCGCTGCAGCAGTTCCTTGCTCTTTTGGCTTTTCTGGTGCTGATTTTTCTTGATTTGGCGTTTCTTGATTTGGCACTACCAGAGCTGAACTCTCCTTTTCTACAGTGGAGGAAATGTTCTCCTTTTCTGGTGCGGTGGTTTCCTTCCGTGAGCTACCAATCGGCACTATCGGTTCTGCAATTATTTGGGTTAAATCTTGTTTAGGTTCACTTATGACAGCTTGTGCAATAGTTTGCTTTGTCACCTCTGGCTTATCTACCTGATCTGTTGATTTTTCTACTGGATGATTGATTTTAGCCGTTTTTTTTTTCGGACTTTTGCCACCACCATCTAAATGAACTTGTACTGCTCGATTGATGTGCGCTATTTTTACTAAGTATAGTTCCAAGTGAAGTTTCTTATTCTTCGCCATTTTGAAGTTTACATCACACTCATTGAGATAGTGTAAAGTATTCAGCAAAAAAGATTGGCTACTATTTACGGCTTGCTGAATATATTTTTTTGCCAGTTTTTCACTTACCTCGAGCAATGGCTGGGTAGCCTTTTCTTTGGCGACTAATAGGTTACGCACATGTTCTGCTAGACCAAGCATGAATATATCTGGTTCAAATCCTCGAGACACTATTTCGTTGAAAGTGAGTAAAATATTTGCCGTATCCGCCATCAATAAGTGATCGACAACTTTGAAATAGTAATCATAATCCAAAATATTTAGATTGGCAGTAACCACCTCCAGCGTGATATGCTTGTTGCTCAAGCTCGCCATTCTATCAAAAATAGAAAGCGCATCTCTTAATGCACCATCAGCCTTTTGAGCGATTAAATGCAGCGCATCTTCGTCAGCCTTGAGGCCTTCTTTCTCTGCCAAACCCTGCAAATGGGTAATGATATCTTTGACCTGTATTCTTTTGAAATCATATATCTGACATCTGGAAAGTATGGTCGGAATAATCTTATGTTTTTCTGTAGTGGCAAGAATAAAATAAGCATAGGAGGGAGGCTCTTCCAGTGTCTTTAAAAAAGCATTGAATGCTGGCAAAGACAACATATGCACCTCATCAATAATAAATACCTTGCTTTTTCCCTGCTGCGGTTGAAAACGAACCTGCTCTATGAGATTTCGGATTTGTTCAACACCATTATTGGATGCAGCATCCAACTCTGTAATATTAAAGGATGCATTATTAGCAAATGATTCGCAAGAGCTACATTCATTACAAGGCTCAAAATCCTCACTTGGATTAAGGCAGTTGAGCGTTTTAGCTAGTATTCTTGCGCAAGTCGTCTTGCCTACTCCTCTAGGCCCTGTAAACAGGAATGCTTGGGCAACCTTGCCTGTAGACAAGGCCTGCTTGAGTACACTTGTTACGTGTTCTTGCCCGACTACATCTTTAAATAGATCTGGACGATATTTTCTTGCGGAAACTATGAATTTACTCATTTTCCAAAGGTACAATTTTATTAAATGTTACCTTTGCGAAAGATTACATAAGTTAAGTGAAATATGAAAATAGCAATAGCACAGTTAAATTTCCTTATTGGGGACTTTGATGGAAATGTCAAAAAGATGATTACTGCAGTAGAAAGTGCTAAAGAAGACAAAGCGGATATCATCTGTTTTAGTGAATTAGCTACTTGCGGGTACCCAGCAAGAGACTTTCTTGACTTCGATGATTTTATCAGCTTATGCGAAAATGCCATTAAAACACTTACTACGTTGACCACGGATATTGCAATAGTAGTAGGGAGTCCGACTCGCAATCCAGTTCCAGAGGGCAAAGACTTATACAATTCTGCCTACTTCTTAGCGGATCAAAAAGTCCTTCATATCCAACATAAAGCTTTACTGCCTACCTATGATGTGTTTGATGAGTACCGCTACTTTGAACCAGCTACCGAGTTTAATCTAGTATCCTACCGTGGAAAAAAAATCGCATTGACGGTCTGTGAGGATATTTGGAATATTGGCAATGAGAATCCGCTCTATACGGTATGCCCCTTAGATCAAGTGAGCAGCCAAAAACCAGACTTTGTAATCAACGTTAGTGCCTCCCCGTTTACTTACCAACATGCTCAGAATAGAGTAGACATTGTAAAAGAAAATCTGAACAGGTACGGGGTTCCCTTATTTTATGTGAATCATATAGGAGCTCAGACGGAATTAATTTTTGATGGCGGCTCTCTAGTTGGTGCTCCTAACGGAAATATACATGCGGAACTACCATTTTTCGAAGAAACCATCCGGTGTTTTGAGTTGGACGATGTACTTAACAATGAAAAAGAGCAGGTTCAAGAAAAAGATAAAATTAACTTAATCCACGATGCATTGATACTCGGCATCAAGGATTATTTTCAAAAACTAGGTTTTAAGAAAACAATCTTAGGCTTATCAGGTGGTATTGATTCTGCTGTCACTGCAGTATTGGCAGCACGTGCTCTAGGAAAAGACAATGTCCGCTGTATTCTTATGCCTTCTCAGTATTCATCGGATCACTCTGTGAACGATGCAAGACAACTGGCTGCCAACTTAGGTATCCAATACGACATCATGCCCATTGAATCGGTGTACCATGCTTATGAAGAGTTGCTAGATCCGCACTTCATTGGGACAGAATCTAACGTAACGGAGGAAAATATCCAAGCGCGAATTAGAGGGATGTTATTAATGGCAATGAGTAATAAGTTTGGGAATATAGTGCTCAACACCTCCAACAAAAGTGAAATGGCGGTGGGGTATGGAACACTCTATGGAGACATGTGCGGTGGAATGTCCGTACTAGGAGACGTTTACAAAACTGAAGTTTTTGCCTTAGCTAAATTTATAAACAAAGATCAAGAAGTAATACCTAAAAATACCATTACTAAACCACCTTCCGCAGAACTAAGACCTGATCAAAAAGACTCAGATAGTCTGCCTCCTTATGATATACTTGACGATATCCTGCTCGAGTATATAGAAAATACCAAAGGACCAGAGGAAATTATTGAGATGGGATACAATGCTAAATTGGTGAAAAGGATTCTGAGAATGGTTAACATCAATGAGTTTAAGCGATATCAAACTGCACCAGTATTAAGGGTGTCGAGAAAAGCTTTTGGAATGGGAAGAAGAATGCCGATAGTAGGAAAGTACTTATCTTAAATCTTTCGAATTCTAACTGTCTGGATGATCTTATCTTGCGCATCTTTTAATTGCACCAGGTAGATTCCTTTTTGAAAGTCCATCAAGTCAAATTTTGTACTACTTGAAACTTTAAAAGAAATAACTTCCTTACCTAGAAGATTGTAGAGAGTAGCGGTAGCTACTTCACCCGATTCGTCGTCAATGACAATGAAATCCGAGGTAGGGTTTGGAAAAATAGATATTTTAGGGTCTGTATTGCTAAAAGAAGTGCTTACACCATATAAGTCATCATTAACAAAACTGTTCGTTATTTGCTGAGCAAAACAACAGGTGTTAAAAAATATAAATATATAAAGTAAAAAGTGCTTCATGTTTCTATAATACTTGTGCAATGTACCTCATATACGGGTTAATCTCAATAGGTGTCGGTTATTTAGCAATATATTAACACTAAAGACATAATAAATGGCAGAAATGTTCGAATTTTGACCCATTTTGAACTTAACATTACAAAAAAAGCGATATTTGCATTTATTTTTGAGCCTTAAAACGTTACAGTAAAGCCAACCAATCCCAAGGAAACTCACTCTTTTTAAGGTCAGTATTAATTCTTTTGATTAGATAGACTGGGTTTGTAACCACAATTTGAAATTTTTAATAACACTTTATTAAGCCATTATATCTGTGCAGAAAATATTAATTATCTCGCTTCTTACTTTCCTAAATGTAGCATCTACTCTTGCTCAAGAATTTTCTTATGGGTTCAAGGCTGGTCTAAACTTCTCCCGCATCAATACGGAGGATATAGAACAGCTTGAAGGGGTGGATTTAGAATCCTTTGATCAAAACTCTGGATTCCATCTAGGTATTGCAGTTAACTACAAACTGTCAGAAATAGTAGGTGCTAGAGGAGAATTTCTTTTCTCTCAAAAAGGAGGACGATATGACTTTCAAGGCCCCTCTTATACCAATTTTTCTTCTTTTGTAGGAGAAACAGTGGAGTCTCAAACAGGATTTAGATCTATGAATATCAATATTTCTAATGCCTATATCGATATTCCATTATCTATTTACGTCAAACCACTCAAGTGGCTAGAGCTTTCGGCAGGGGCTAATGTTGCTGTTTTGATAAGTTCAACTGCAGCAGGAGAAATGAGCTTTACGATTGATGGTCAGGCAGAAGAAGATGCCTTTCGAGGACTTAGCTTAGACTATAGATATTTTAGAGATGAAGCTGGGGAGTCTATTCCAGAAAATGGAGAAGAAATTCGCATGGTTAACGGTACTTCGTTTAAGATTCCTAAAACAATCAAAGCTTACTATGATTACCAAGCTGGAGCAGAAACGGGACTCTTCAATCGTTTTGATTTTGGGGTACATGCCTCCGCAAATTTTTATATCAACAAGAGCTTATTTATTGGTGCTAGATTTAATTATGGATTAGCAGATATTACGGACGAGAAGTCCGATCGATCATTAGTCTCAGAGGACTTAGTATTGAGAGATGATAAAGATAGAAACTTGAGTTTGCAAGCTTCTATCGGATTTAGTTTCTAGTAGCGGAGAGCTACTACATACCTCGCATAAGGTAGACGATCTCACCGCAGTCCATTTTGGTTATTCTTTTAGATCCGTTTAAGTATACGTATACAGATCCTTTATTCGTCTCAAATTCTATTTGATACACTTCATTCGGGTTGCTTGCAGATTCGTCTTGGCGCATTTTCCAATCCTTTACTGTAAGTTTTCTCTCTATTGGTTCTTGGCTGCCATCATCATTGAATACAAAGTCATTGATAAGGATTTCATATTCAGTTACTATTTTTACTTTTTTGTCAGTGGATTTATTTTTCTTATTCTTATTATCTTTTTTGGACTTTTTATCTGTCAGGACTTCATCGTCCGCAAATAAAGATTCCGTTTCGGCTATCTCTTTTATCGGTGTTTCTTCTACTACTTCCTCGATCACCTCTGCAACTTCTTCTTCGACAGAATCTTTCTTTTTTACTTTGAAGTAAGCAGGCATGTCGTCTTCTTCTTCCTCCTCTTCTTCAATTATTTCTTCTTTCACTGGAGCCGTCTGAGGCTCTAGATCTGCGATAGGTGCAGCAACCTCTTCCTCTGCTACTTCTTCATTCATCAAAAGGACAACATCGTCATTTTTCTTTTTTCCTTTCTCTATAATTCGTTCCGTTTCTATGAAAGATATCTTTACCTGATCCTGTTTCTGTACGCGTTGATAAACGCGTTTGGGCATAAAGGTCTTGAAAAAAGGAAATATTTCAGAACCCCAGATATCCTCTTCAAATTCGATAAACACATCATTCCTATCTGTAAAGTATTCTTTTTCAGATTCACCAAGCGATTTACTTATCTCAGGCAACAAAAATATGACTTCCTGCGCATCATTGTTCGCCTTGAATACCAGCGCATCTACATATGACTTGAGCTTAAATATTTTTAGATGACCTTGCTGCTTAGGATCTCGTGCATTCATGAGCATTAGCTGAAATCCGAACTCAGTAGTATTGATTTGATTGATATTGTGTACCCCATCCAGACCTTCTCCTTTGACGAAAAGATTTCCACGTGCTATTCCAAACTTATAGCTACCTGCACTTATTTCTATTTGTTCTCCAGCTTTTGTCTGACCCGCCTGAGCTACTTCCATGGTGCTAGGCACGAAGGTGTAGCCAAATAAATCTTCAGACTGATTAAATTTCTTATCCGTAAGGTAAGTATATTTGTCCTGCTGAGCTTGCAGGTTCAATACGGTCAAAAAGCTGAAGATCACAGTTAATACGAAGAAGTTTTTCATGTCTATTCTATTATTAAATTTAGGTCTATAGGCTTGTAAACACAATATACTGTACCAAAATTGTGCTAAAATGACAGTAGAGTCATAAACTTTATGCCTCTACTGATATTAACTTTAAAGCATATAAGCGGTATTCGTTTGTTAAGCTATCGCCTTATTCACGAGTTTCAATATTTCCTTCTCCTTCTTATCAGCTTGTTTGGCTAGTTTATCAGCTTGCTTCAACACACGTGCGACGAATTTTTTGTCCTCAATTCCACCCACATTAATTTTCACATTCAAGTGCGCACCATGCACAGCTGCGCGTGCACACAAGGCACCAACACCCGCATCAGAGGCAGAATTCGGATTTCCAATCACCGCCATCTTTTTCAAAATTTCAAAAGTTGCATCCGTGATTTCCATCACTTTTAGGGGTACTTCTGTAGCATACTTGGTAGCATCTTGTATCGCTTGCAAACGATCCGCCTTTTCTGAGTCATTCGTCTTCGGCAGCCGAATAGCTTCTATGATATTGTTAAAAGACTTTGTGTCTTCATCCACCATGTCGAGCAAACTATCTTTCAGTTGCTGACCCTTTACAGCCCACTCAGAATACAACGCCACTTTATCATCCCAAGCCCTTTTATTTGCAGAAAGATTAGCAACCATAGTACCTAGCGAGATACCCAGCGCACCCACGTAAGCAGAAATAGATCCACCACCTGGAGCGGGACTTTCAGAAGCCGTCAGATCTGCAAACTCACGCAAGTCCATTTCTAGCAGCGGAGCATATCCAGCATCACGCAGTTGATATTCGATTATTTTTTTTGCTGGATCAAAAGGGCCCAATTCGTCAAGTCCCAATGACTTCACAGCAATCTTTATAATCTCAGAGTCAGAAACACCCAATGAACGATTTTGCTTTTTCAAAAAATGCTTACCCGCATCGATCAATACTTTTAACGGAACTAAGCCTACAAGTTCAGAACCCGTTACCCTCATTCCACGCTTAATTGCACTTTTATCACATGCTTCAAACACTTCGTGCAATGGAGCGATAGAAATATTGGTTAAGTTCATGGATATTTGCGCGACACCATATTCTTCTATAAACCAGCCGATAGCTTTTACCGATTTGCAAGCACCTTTAGTCCGAGCAGGGTTTCCTTTTTTATCTTTTACGATTGGTCCATTGATTGGATCGCCTTTTCGCTTAACCCTACCCTTTTCTCGCACATCAAATGCTACGGAATTAGCTCTGCGCACCGAGGTTGTATTAAGATTGACATTATAGGCTACCAAGAAATCTCTTGCCCCTATTGCCGTAGCTCCCGCACGTGGATTAAATCTTGCAGGCCCATAATCTGGCTTCCAAGCAGGCTTGTCCAGTTTTTTTGAAAGCCCTTCATATTCCCCTGCGCGCACTGTTGCAAGATTTCTGCGATCCTTCTTTGTCGCCGCTGCCTCGTACATATAGAACGGTATATCCAGTTCACTTCCCGCTCTTTCTCCAAGACGATGCGCATATTTGGCGACCTCCTCCATCGAGATGTTTGACACCGGTACCAGTGGACACACATCCGTAGCCCCCATCCGTGGATGCTCGCCACTATGCTTACTCATATCTATCAATTCCGACGCCTTTTTTATCGCCTGAAATGCCGCCTCTATTACTGGCTCAGGTTCCCCCACAAAAGTCACCACCGTACGATTCGTTGCCTTACCTGGATCTACGTCTAACAACTTCACGCCATCCACAGCTTCTATCACATTCGTGATCTGCTTGATTATATTCATATCGTTCCCCTCACTGAAGTTCGGAACACATTCTATCAACTGTTTTTTATTCATGGTATCTGTCATTTTAAAGATGCATGAATTTAGAGATATTTTTGGGATTGACCAATAATAATAGCGACTAGGTCTAGATTGCTTTAGCAATAATATCTACTCTGTTTTAAATGGGTTGGGGCTATCACGATCCTGACTTGGCAAAAAGCCTACGTCAGGACGTGACCGAGCTCTACACTATATCCCATAGTCTTGCCAGTGGCAAGACTATGGGATGCCGCTGCGATCTCTTATCCTGCTCGCTGCACTCCGCCGAGCTCTGTCGCTAGCTCCGACACGAATGCTATAATCAATTGAAATCATCATAGTTGGTGA
>ENA-ORXT01000400-ORXT01000400.1-marine-metagenome-genome-assembly--contig:-NODE-400-length-70672-cov-31.433798_pt1 | contig 70672 bp, 59 predicted proteins | sample MGYA00237868_ERZ511482 | MGnify/ENA metagenome assembly ERZ511482 | reverse complement strand
GGCACCGGCAAGTCGACCCATATCGAACAGGTTGCTGCTCGGCTGAACTGGCCGACGGTGCGCGTCAACCTCGACGGTCATATCAGCCGCATGGATCTGGTCGGGCGAGATGCGGTCGTGGTTCGCGACGGCCAGCAGGTCACCGAGTTCGTCGAGGGAGTGTTGCCGTGGGCGATTCAGCGACCGGTTGCTCTGGTGTTCGACGAGCTCGATGCCGGACGGCCCGATGTCATGTTTGTGATCCAGCGCATCCTCGAACGCGAGGGGCGCTTCACGATGCTGGATCAGAACCGAGTGATCCGACCACACCCGGGGTTCCGGCTCTTCGCAACCGCCAACACCGTTGGACTCGGCGATATGACGGGCCTGTATCACGGCACCCAATTGCTGAACCAGGCTCAGGTCGACCGATGGAACATCGTTGCTCGCCTCGACTATCTCGACGCCCCTGTCGAGCAGGCAATCGTGGCGGGCCGGGTTCCCGAAGCGACCCAGGTCGTAGAGATGGTTGCCATGGCCGATATGACCCGCCAAGGTTTTATGGCTGGTGACATTTCAACGGTGATGTCGCCTCGGACCGTGATTGATTGGGCCGAGAACACGATCATCTTCGGCGACATCAAGCGGGCCTTTGAGCTGTCGTTCCTCAACAAATGCGACGAGGCTGAACGCCCGGTGCTGGCTGAGTACTGGCAACGCATCTTCGCCAGTGAATAGCGCGCTCGAGCGACGGCGCTCGGCGGCGTTACGGGCGCTGGGGCGTGACCCCACAGCAGAGTTTCGTGGCGCCCGGCTCACGAGTAGCAAGCGTCTAGTCGATATTGCCTCGCCGTACTTGGTCCTGGCCGATCACGAGTCGCCCGCAGTCGGTCGTGGCCTGGGCGATGCGCTCGCGCTCATGTTGCGTCACACCGATCGGGGACTGCATCGCGAGCTTGCACCAACAGATCCGCTTGAGCGGGTCGTATACGACATGCTTGAGCAGCTGCGATGTCAGGCATTGGCGCCTGATCTACGAGGCGTGCAAGAGAACCTGGCGGCGGCGTCAGAGGCATGGTGTCAGAACGCCCGAGCCAACGGTGTTGCCGAAAGCGGTGTGGGGCTGCTTGTGTACACAGTCACGCACATGGCCCGGGCTCGGCTCCGTCTTGGCATGACCGACGAAGAAGTCGACGGCATTATTGAGCACCCGCGGGCTCGCCTGGCCCGACTGATCGGTCACGCTCTCAAGCTCCTGTCGATCTCTGTTACTGATCAGCGGCGGTACGCACTGGCGTCGCAAGAGATCGCGCGCTTGATCACCGAACTAGCAGAAGCGAGCGAATTTGCCACTAGCGCGTCAGGTTCTGCTCGCTATCAAATGTTGGTGCCACCTGAGTGGCTCGAGCGAGTCGATGGCAATGACGACGGCGACAGCACCGGCATAGCGGTTGCGATGGTGCCCAACGCCGAGCAAGCGCAGAGCTTGGTGAGCTTGGGCGACTATCAGATCTTCACCACCGACTACGACGTCGAGCAACGAGGTAGCGAGCTCTATCCGATCGAGCAGCGGCGCCGGGCGCGAAGCGAGCTCGATCAACTCATTCAGGCCCAGGCGGTAAGCGCTCAGCGAATCGCCCTTCGATTGCGGCGACTCTTCGGGACCTGGGAACCCGACGAATGGCAGTTCGGTGTCGACGAGGGAATCGTCGACGGACGGCGCCTGCCGCAGCTCATCGCCAATCCAATGGCTCGTGAGATCTTTCAGCGGCCCCGCCATGTGTTGCGCAGCGACACCGTCGTGTCGGTGTTGATGGACAACTCGGGCTCGATGAAGGCGCAGCGTTATGAGACGTTGGCGGTGCTCGCTGACACGCTCAGTCGTGCGCTCGACCTGGCGCAGATCCCCCACGAAATCCTGGGCCACACGACTGCGGCATGGACCGGCGGCAAAGCGCTCAAGGATTGGCAGGCAGCGGGCAAACCCGAGGACCCCGGCCGAATCTCGGAGGTGTGTCGCGTCGTCTACAAGGATGCCGACACCAGCTGGAAGCGCGCCCGGCACTCGCTGGCAGCCATGCAACTCACCCGGCATTTTCGTGAGAGCATCGACGGCGAAGCGATCGTCTGGGCCTACCAGCGGCTGATGCAACGACCTGAACGGCGCAAGGTCCTGGTAGTGGTGTCAGATGGTGCGCCCGCGGAGTCGGCTACCAACAAAGCGAACCGCAAGGGTTACCTGAGCGATCATCTGACTAATGTGGTGGACTTCATCGATCGGCGTACTGCGGTCGAGATTGGTGCACTTACCGTGGACAACGACGTGAGCACTATCTTTCGTCGGGCGATGCCGATCGACCTCGATGCCACGCTCACGATTGGTGCCTACGGGGTGTTCGAGGAGCTCTTCCGATGACCCAGAAGCATCAGCGATACGTGCTGTTCCCAGGCCGTCATCACCTATTCACCAGCTTCCAATGGGCAGAACTACAACGCATCGTGGCCGGCGATGCCGCCGACCTTGATGGCGAACCACAACCAGATCCCAAAGCGATCGTCGTCGTGGCGATCACGTCGGCGAACCATTCCAACACCCGTCGTAACCCGGTGCCGGTTGAGTTGCGCGCCGCCCAGGCACACCTGGCGGCGGCGCAGGCAGCGATGCGCTGTCTGACAGTTCCAGTCTCCGACGTAGGGCACTCGACGAGATTCGCTGAACACATTGTCGCAGCGGTCGCTGCCGAGGAAACAGTCTGTGACCGATTCGGCGTGCCGGTACACCTGACGCCAAAGAACTGTGTGGTTGCTTGCTCGACGCCAGAGGTGGCACGTCAGTTCGCTGGTTTGGGTTATGCGGTCTTTGCGATGGAGCATGCAGGATCGCCTCTCGACGGGGCGTTGATCGGCGATGACATGTGGACCGAGACCAGGCCATGGCAGATCGTCGAGGCCATCGCAGCCGCCGACGGGGTCACCGCCATTGCCGAGTTCCTCGAAGCCCATCCAGCATCGCAGCGGGTCTGGGAGCAACACCGACTGGGGCTACGGGTAAACGCACTCTTTAGCGACCCAATAGTTGGCGATGACTCTGACCTCACTACGGGCCGTGACTACCAGACTTATATGGCGTCATTTGACCGTGGCGCCGAGCGCAAATGGGACTTGCTCGAGCCCTATGTCGAGCCCGGCCGGCTGGTCGATATCGGGTGCGCAACGGGCGCAATGCTCGCACTGGCCGGTGAAACACCCAAGCTCGCCGAGTCTGACATGATTGGCATCGAGCTCTCCCGCGCCCTCTACGACGAGTGCGTGCATCGACGGCGCATGGGCGCCTTTCCAAACGAGAACACGTTCTTTTATCACCGCAACGCAACAGAGCAACTTTTTGCGCCGCTGTCAGTAAACACGACGATCACCGTAAGCCTGACCCACGAGATTGTTTCCTATCTCGACGAGGCGGCCCTGGAGGCACTGTCTTGTTCGGTCTTTGACCACACCGCACCTGGGGGAGTGTGGCTGATCTACGACGTGTGTGGCCCTGCTGAACCCGATCGTATTGTCCGCATGCAGCTTGATGATGAGGCCGGTGTGGACGCAAGAACCGCAGCTCGTGTCGACCACCGCGACTTGTCGGTTTCTGAACTCGGTCCATGGCTCGACACCATTAGCGTCCGGGCCAGGTTCCACGTCTTCGCGGAGACCTTCCGGGCCGAGCAAGGCGAATCCCCTAGTCAGGTGGGCAGCGTCACGAGTAACGCCGACGGCAGCGTTGATCTTCGGTTTGCGGATGCGATGGACTTCTTGGCGCATCACACCTATACCGAGTCGTGGCGTTCGGAGATGAACGAACGGTTTTGCTACCGCAACCTTGCCTCCTGGCAGGAGCGGCTCACCGCCATAGGGTTCGACGTCGAACCGGCGTCGCGGACGTGGACCAATCCATGGCTGGCCGAACACCGATTTTCGCCGGTCGCCAAGCTGACGGAACCCTCGACCGGCGAAACACTTGATTGGGGCGCCACCAACCTGGTCGTGGTCGCCCGACGGAACTAGGGGGCTGTGTAGTCGCCTGGAAATTGTCACTTTCTTGACAGTGCGATAACGAACGTTTGCCGTCGGTCCAGTGTGATGGATCCATGGACTACGACAAGACCTCGGCCGACGATGCGCACGACAAACCGGGCGAAGAATCCGCCGAAGGTGGCACGAAAAAGCTGAGCCGACGCAAGATTCTCGCCGGCATGGCAACCGGCGCAGCAGTGTTGGGCGTGCCATCGGTGGCCGCAGCTCAACAAGGAGGCGGACGTGGCCGAGGCCGTAACGCTGGCCGTCGAGGTCAGGGCGCTGGCGGACCAGGGCCGAACCCGGTGGCAACAAATACCGGCGCGGTCGCCACCCCAGCCCCGACCGCCACTGCTCCCGCGGCCGCCGTTGCTCCCGCCCCAGCAACCGCGCCCGTGATTGGTCCAACGGCGTTCACCCGGATCTTCGATGGCGTCGCACCATTCGACGAGGTCGACGATGAGCTCAAGATCATGTTGGCCGAACTTGGCGCTCCCGGCGGGATTCTCGACGCCAAAGATGCCCTGGAGGAAGGCCCGATTCTGCTCATTACCGAAGCCGAACTCAGCATCAACAACCAGAACAACCTGGAGCACACTGCCGGCACCACGTTCATGGGTCAATTCTTGGATCACGACATCACCAAGGACGCTGGTTCGACCCTGGGGCAACCAACCGCGCTCGTGCGCAGCGCAAATATGCGATCGCCCCGCTTCGATCTCGACAGCGTCTACGGCGGCGGGCCGGCGGTATCGCCAATCCTCTACGAATCAGACGACAACATCATGTTCCGGGTTGAGTCGGGTGGTTTGTTCGAGGATCTGCCGCGGGACGGCAATGGTCAGGCAATCATTGCCGATGCTCGCAACGATGAGAACCTGATGATCGCTGGCATCCAGGTCGCCTTTCTCAAGTTCCACAACGCGGTCGTCGAGCGGGTGCGCTCCAGTACCGATCTCGACGACGATGCAGTCTTCGCCGAGGCGCGACGCTTGGTGACTTGGCACTACCAGTGGCTGATTCTGCACCAGTTCTTGCCCCAGTTCGTGGGCCAGGACATGGTGAATAACATCCTTGGCAGCGGACGCCGGTACTACACGACCTCGACACCGACTATCCCGGTCGAATTCCAGACTTCGGCGTATCGGTTCGGGCATTCGATGATTCGTCCGTCGTACCGCGCGAACATGGCCGGTGACAATGGCGAGCCATTCTTTGGCATGGTCTTCGACCCAGCCGAGTTCGGCAAGGCTGACCCTGGCGACATGAGCGGCGGCGCCCGAGCTCCCCGTCGTTTCATCGGCTGGCAGACTTTCTTCGACTTCGAAGACGGCGAAGTGAAACCAAACAAGCGCATCGACACCCATATCTCGACGCCGCTGTTCCAACTGCCGATGGGCACCATCGATACGGCACGCGGTGAACCAATTGGTCCGCTCTCGCTGGCGACACGAAACTTGCTTCGCCACATCACATGGGGCATTCCGTCGGGTCAAGCCATCGCAGCTCGAATGAGTGAACCGGTGCTTAGCGCAGGAGATCTCGAAGACATCAACCAGGTTGCACCCCGACTGGCTGGATCCACGCCGCTGTGGCTCTACATCTTGCGAGAGGCCGACGTGATGGCCGATGGAGCGCACCTGGGTCCGGTCGGCGGTCGCATCGTGGCCGAGGTGTTCATCGGCCTGCTCGAAATGGACCCAAACTCAATCCTGCGAGCAGCCGACGATTGGCGGCCAACGCTGCCGTCGCGGCGCGGCCAAGGTGAGTTCGTGATGGCCGACATGCTGACCATCGCTGGCGTCGATCCTGTAACTCGGGACCAATAAGACCTAGGCGGCGACGTGTTCGTTGGCGTGAGTCCCGGTACATCATGCGCCCACGCGATCTGGGATCGCCCGGCCTGGTCCGGCTGGGTGATCCCGTCCTCGGTCTCCAACCAGCCTCGTCGCCACCGCTACTCTCTACGCATCGAAGGAACACAATGAATCAGCCCACCGCGACGGTTCTCATCGCCGAAGACGACAACGAAATCCGCACCGCCCTCGAACGAATCCTTCGTTACGAGGGGTACAACCCGATCACCGTCAACGACGGCGCGGCTGCGCTCGAGGGGATCGTCGAACACGAACCGGACCTCATCTTGCTCGATGTGATGATGCCATTCGTCGACGGTCTGACCGTTTGCCGGCGGCTGCGAGAGAGAGGCAATCGCACGCCAGTCATGATGCTTACCGCCCGCCACGAGATCAGCGACCGAGTTGCTGGCCTCGATGCAGGCGCCGACGACTATTTGCCGAAACCGTTTGATCTCGAAGAGCTATTGGCGCGTGTGCGCGCACTGCTTCGGCGCAGCTTGCCCGATGAATCAGCCGCGCTACGGGTTGGCGACCTTACGCTCGATCAGCAACGACACGAAGTCAAGATGGACGACACTGCTATTGAGCTGACACGAACTGAGTTCGAGATCCTGGCCCTGCTCATGCGAAACGTCAGCATCGTGCTCGAACGCGGCGTCATGTACGAACGAATCTGGGGATATGACTTCGACGGTTCGTCTCGGTCGCTCGACGTCCACGTTGGTTACCTGCGTCGCAAGCTCGAAGCGAGCGGCGCCGGCCGCATGATCGAGACCGTGCGTGGTGTTGGCTTCGTGCTCCGTCCCTAATGGCATTACGACTTCGTCTCGGCCTGGGTGCTCGGCTCGCGATTGCGTTCGCGCTGCTCGCAGCGGTCACGGCGCTGGTGACCGCCGGTGCCGGCGCGTATTCGTCGAGCCGTCAAATCAATGCTGATGTCGACGCGTTCCTGCTCGCCAGATCGCTAGATATTGCCGAAGGCCGACGCGCCGATCTAGGTCTAGGTCAGGAGAGCCGGCCCCCACGTGGTGGTGGCCAGGGTGGCCAGTCTCCGGTGAGTCAACCCCAGGGAGCCGAGGTTCGATCGCTGGTTGAGTCCGACGCCGAGGTTCAGATAGTCGGGCGCGAGGGCGATACCGTGTCGACCTCGGGCGTCGGCTTGCCGTTCGAGGCCATCGATGCACCGTTTCTTCAGCGACGCGGTATTGCACTGGTTCGAACCGTCGAAGTCGAAGGCGAGTCGTACCGTATGGTCACCCGCCACGTCGAGGGTGGCGGCGCAGTCCAGGTCGCACGAAGTCTCACATCGACCAATGCAATTTTGGGTCAAGTGCGCGCGGAACTATTACCAGTTGCGCTCGCGATGTCCGGGCTTGCCGGCCTCATTGGCTGGGCGATTGCGCAGCAAACGACCAAGCCGCTACGCAAGCTCACCCGAACCGTCGAAACCGTGACAGCCACCGAAGACTTGTCAACACCGATCGCTCTCGATCGCACCGACGAGATCGGACGCCTCAGCGAAGAGTTCGACTCGATGCTAAAGACCCTGGGAGCGAGCCGTGACCAGCAGCAACGTTTGGTGCAAGACGCAGCTCATGAACTTCGCACGCCGCTCACGAGTGTTCGAGCCAACATCGACTTCCTCGAACGAGCAGCGGACCTACCGGTCGACGACCGACAGTCCACCTTGGCGAGTATCAAGGCCGAGCTGGCCGAGCTGAGTTCTGTGTTGGCCGAAGTGGTCGAGTTGGCAACCGAGAGTCGTGGCGCTGCGAACTTTGAACGCCTAGATCTGGCGGGCGTGGCCGAAGCAGCGCTCGCCCAGTTCGGTTTGCGGTCTGACCGCGAGGTCTTTCGAGACCTGACACCATCCACCGTGTTGGGCGATCGGGCCTCGTTGGTGCGCGCCGCCCAGAATCTCATCGGCAATGCCGACAAGTACAGCCCTGCGGGACTCGCTATCACGGTTGGGGTTCTCGATGGCTCACTATGGGTGTCAGATCAGGGACCTGGTATCGACGTTGCAGATCGAACCCGGGTCTTTGACCGGTTCTATCGAAGCGACCGCGATCGCTCGGCGCCCGGCTCAGGGCTAGGTCTCGCCATCGTGGCCAAGGCCGCGCTCGAACATGGTGGCACTGCCTGGGTCAGCGACGCGTCAACCGGTGGAGCCAAGGTCGGGTTTACTCTGACCGAGGCGCCGCCCGGGGCCAGTCCAGTGAACTGACCCCGAGCAGCAGCTTCAGGCTTGGACCCGATTGCGAATCGTCGAGAGCGTGTCGTCGCGTAGCAAGCGGCCATTGCGGAACACCGGCTCGAACTCGCAGTCTTTGACCCGGTCCCATGTTGTAGCTTGTTCGAGAACCAACTCGCCGTCACTACCACGGCTGACCGCTAGCAGCCCACGAGCGGACTTCTTTGTGCCGCTGTCGGTCTTTGGATCCTTGTAGATCTCTCGGAGCTCGCCGTCGACAATGCCGGCTGTTGCCTTCATCGCAAAGCCGAAGGTGTCACGGGTGTTGTATTGATAGGTATAGCTGCCGATACCGAACAGATTGGTGGGCACAAAGCCCTTGGCAGCGAGGCCACCGCAGATCGCTTCGCAGCGTTCGGGTGTGATCGAGTCGCCGTAGAGCAGATTGATGTGCGGGTCGACGACCTTGTAGCCCTTGGCATTGACGGTGCCGCCAAAGATCTCCCATGCAAGTTCGACCGAACCTCGATACTCAGGCGTGCCTCGTTCCGCTTCGGGATCGCCGACCAGAATCTTCACTGGATCGCCGCTGTCAGGGCGGATGGTCACAGTGCCGTTGCGCGCCATGATCTCGTTGCGCAACGCGGGCAGGTACTCGGTCCATACCTTCCAGTAGTCCCAGGTGTCGGCAACGATCGAGACGATGCCATCGGGATACAGGTCAGCAATCAGTCGATGGAACGTCTCAATCTCGGCATCCTTGGTGCCCATACACATGACCGAGTGCTCGGTTGCAGGCACCGATCCGCCGACGATTTCCTGATCACTATCTGCGCCATAGAAGTCCTCGAGAAAATCGATCGCCGGCACCGTGTCGGTGCCGGTGAAACTCAGCAGATGACCGGCGCCCGACAGCATGGCTGCTTCGGTGCCGTACATCCCGCGGTAACTGAAGTCGTGACCCTGCCAGTTGACGAACTCGGCATCGCCCCCGGTCTCTGCGACCCAGTGTTCGAGGATGCGGCGATAGCGCAGTGCGAGTGTGGCCGAGGTGCACGGACCCCAGACGATCGACGACATCGACGTCTCCAGGTAGTTGGTGAGCCAGAAGAACTCGGGCTCGGTATTCCACATGACGAACATGGGCACACCAATCGGGACTTCGGTGCCTTCGGGGAGCGCCCGGATATCGAGCGGCAGGTAGCCAAGGTCATGGAGTGCTTCGATGTGGTCGACATCGATAGCGATCCCGGCGTTGTGCATCCGTCGTTGGTAACGCGCGACGACTTCGACTTTGGGCTTGTCGAAGAAGTCACGCTGCCAGCGGGTGATCAGGTACTCCTTGATGTAGTACTGCAGACCGAACAGCACGACCTTGTCGAGGCCGTCGATCCGAGAGCTGCGGGGCGTCCAGTTACTGAAGACCAACTCGGTGCCCTTTGGGTACTGGCGGCGGTGGTCGGCCTTGTAGAAGTCAATGGTGGTCAGTGGGGTGCTCATCGGCGAGCTCCTTTGGTGTATAGATCGTGAAAGGGCAGGTAGTCGACGCCCGCTGCAGGCGATGGGTCGGTGGCGAAACCGAACGTGACGATTCGCTCGAACGACTGGCGAAGGTCATCGGTGCCCCTGGTGAACAGGCCATGGGTCACCGCCAACGAGAGTGGTCCAGCATTCTTGGCTTGCAACTCCCGTGCGAGCCCGAGGAACGTGCCTCCGCCGTCGCAGATGTCATCGACGATGAGGCATGGGCGTCCACCCAGGTCGTCGGCAAGTACTCCGAATCCGGAGAGTTGGCCGGTTGTCGGGTTGCGATGTTTCACAGCTTGCACAATCTGACTGGGAGCCAGATCAGGGGCCCACTCCAGAACCTTCTTTGTTGCGCCTGCGTCGGGAATCACCACGATGGGTTCGTTGTCGAATAGGCCGGCAGCGGCGAAACGTTCCACGCTGGACTTCTGGGGGATGTGCAGCAGTTGACCCGCAACGTCGCTGTGGGGGTCTGCGATCACCAGCTCGAGATTTGCAACCATTTCCAATGCGACCTCAAGTTCGAGGCCATCGCCTGGGTGGTTGCGACGGTCGTGGCGAGCGAAGGGGAAGTACGGCACAAACCACTCGGCTTCGATGCGGTTGCGTCGCAGGATTCGGTTTGCGGTGAGCAGCTGGCCCAGGGTTTCGAATCCGGTAACGGGCGCCTCGATCGTGAGCCGACTTGGCAGCTGAAGTCCTGGTCGCAGCGCAGTATGCGTCTCGCCAGCGGGATAGCGATGGCATGCAAACAAAGCGGCGAATGTGGTGTAGCTGGTTTGTGTGACTGGGTGGGTCGATGTCGTCATCGTTCCTTCTTTATTGTCAGTTCGACTATATAGAGAAGGTACTTATATTGTCAATGTGACAATTAACACGAACCTCTGCTACGGTAGGTGGATGCCAGACCGCGATCAGCCCGGCACCCAGCCGCCGGCCGAGTACGACCCGGCGCGGTTCCCACCGTTTGCGGTCACCTGTGATCTGGTGATTCTCACCGTCAAACCTCCGCAGACGCAGGTGCTGTTGGTGCAACGCAAGCAGGATCCCTACGGCGGTAGGTGGGCACTTCCGGGAGGTTTCGTTGCGCCGGATCAGAGCTTGATCCAAGCCGCACAGTTCAAGTTGCAGGACAAGACGGGGCTATCGCTTGACTCAGCCCATCTTGAGCAGCTCGCCTCGTTTGGCGAACCGAGACGTGATCCTCGGATGCGAGTGATCAGCGTTGCATGGTTGGCTATGGTCGCCCATCCTGAGGAGCCCGTGGCCGGGCCCGCAGCACTCGACGCTGCCTGGGTCGACGTTGAGTCACTCGACGGGTCACCGCTTGCGTTCGATCACGACCAGATCTTGGCGGCAGGAATCGAGCGGGCGCGGAACCGCATCGAGTACACCACGCTTGCGCCGATCTTTTGCGAGGGCGAGTTCACCATGGGCCGGTTGCGCGCCGTCTATGAGACGTTGTGGGGCCAGCCGCTTGATCCTGCAAACTTTAACCGCAAGGTGCTTGCCAGCGCAGGGTTCGTCGAGGCGACCGGCCACGTCGTGCCCCAGCCGAAGGGCCGGCCAGCAAAGACGTATCGGCAGGGTGCAGCGCAAACACTTATCCCGCCACTTCAGCGTTAGTTGCGTCGTTGCCTAAGGCGCCCCATCGGCCAACGCGTCCAGTCGCAACGCTCGCATTGCCCATACGCCCACGAACGGTCCGGGAGCCAGGATCAAGAATGCCCATCCCCAGCCAGCCGAATCGCGCACGACTGGCACCAAGAAAATGGTGAAGACTGTGAGCACAAACCCGGCCGCGAGCTGCATGGTGAGCGCGGTGCCCACGTACTGACTTGGGCACGTTTCGGTAACGATCGTCGAGAACTGAGCGCTGTCGGCGACGACCCAGAATCCCCAGACGAGCCCCACGCTGATGACCAGGGGTGCCGGTGCGTCGACCAGAAAACCCGCAAAGAGCGCGATCGTGCCCGACACTCGGAGGGCCAACGATGCTGCTTCGGGTCGCGACCGACGGTCAGAATCCAGCCCGGCGTAGACCGAACCTGCAGCACCAGCTGAGATCACGGCGAACGCCGCGAAGCTCGCTTGGCGGGCAGAGCCAAGCACATCGGTGTAGAAGGCTGCGATCCATGCCCACATGGCATAAAGCTCCCACATGTGCCCGAAGTAGCCAATGCTGGCCAGGCGAAACTTCCGGTCCTGAGCAATGCTGCGCAGTTGCGAGGGATCAAACCCGGCCGACGCAACGCCGTGAGGTCCTGGCTTGCCGAAGACTTCGACGAGGACGCCGCCAACCACAGTCAGCGCCGACGCAAGCAACAGCGTGAGCTTCCAATCGACGCCGCCAAGGCCGTTGAGCAGATGGGGGAGTGCCGAACCAGCCGAGAGTGCTCCGATCATGATCCCCAACGCAAGCCCGCGGCCGGTCTTGTACCAGGCTGACATTGCCTTGAGCGCGGGCGGATACACACCGGCCAGGAATGCGCCGGTCACGAACCGCAACCCAACTGCGCTGGTGAAACCGTCGCTGAAAACGAGCAGGCCATTGGAGATCGCAGCACCTGCTGAACCAAGGAAAATGAGGCGAAGCGGTGCAACCCGATCTGCGAGGTTGGTTGCCGACGACAAGGCCGCTCCGGCCACAAAACCGAGCTGGACCACGATCGTCAACCAGCTTGCCTGACCGCTTGACAACGCCCACACGGAGCGGAGTTGGCCAAGTACGGCTGCAGTCGAGAACCAGGTCGACATCGATAGCACCAGCACTACGGCCAGCAGCCGGAGCTGCTGGTTTTGCGGTGTCGACGTGAACTGCATGGCCAACCAACCCGTCGGTAGGACAACATCATTCCGTATCGGTCACTACCTGAACAAACAGCTACATTTCAGCCATGGCAACAGCAGCATTTATCGGACTTGGAAACATGGGCTACCCGATGGCGGGTCACCTCGTTTCGGCGGGCCACGACGTGCGCGTATTCAATCGCACCCAGTCCAAAGCCGAGCAATGGGCGACCGAACACTCGGGCAGTGCAGCCGCGAGCCCAGCCGACGCGGCCGATGGAGCCGACTTCGTCGCGCTTTGTGTCGGTGCCGACGCCGACGTGCGCGCCGTGAGCTACGGCGGCACCGGCGTGCTTGCATCACTTGGTCAGGGAGCAGTGCTCGTGGATCACACGACCGCGTCAGCTGAGCTGGCCCGCGAACTTGGGGCAGCCTGCGCCGAGAAGAGGATCGGCTTTGTCGACGCTCCTATCTCGGGTGGTCAAGCAGGCGCTGAAAACGGCGCGCTGAGTGTGATGTGTGGCGGCGCTCAAGCCGACTTCGACACGGCGCTGCCGCTGATCGACGCATACTCATCGGCGGTCACGCTGGTTGGCCCGGTGGGCAGCGGCCAACTCACCAAGATGTGCAATCAGATTCTCTGCGCGGGCGCGATCCAAGGCGCGGCCGAGGCCATTGCATTTGGCCAAAAGGCTGGCCTGGACATGACCAAGGTGCTCGCAGCAGTGACTCAGGGTGCGGCTGGTTCGTGGTATCTCAGCAACCGGGGCGAGACCATGGTGAACGACGAGTTCGACTTCGGTTTCGCCGTGGACTGGATGGCCAAGGATCTGGGGTTGGTGCAACAAGAAGCCGGCGCGCTCGGCGCCGCGACACCGCTGACCGAGCTCGTCAACAGCTACCTACAGGCAACCCAAGCCGCAGGCGAAAACCGCATGGACGCCACCGCCATCGTCCGCCGCTACCGCAGGTAGTACGGATTCGGCGCGTGCACCCATGGGGTCAGACCCAGGTGTGCACGCGTGAACCCCCGGGGTCAGACCCAGAGGTGCACGAAGGCTACGCCGCGGAGGGGATCAGATTAATCCCGCCTGTTACCAGATCAGCAAGGATCGGGTTGTTCGAGGCGGTTCGCTCGAATCGGCGAACCGCCCTATGGGCTGCGCCTCGAGAATTGACTCCGAACGCGGATCCGAGCTCGGCAAGAGGAGCTACTTCGTGGCGATACAACAGGGTAAGAAGTAGATGGCGAGCCGATTCGGAGCGGGAGTCGATTGGGTAGAGGACATGTGGCAGCGGCAGTTCGAAAGCTCCGCATACATACCGGGCCAATATTGCTGCTGGCTCTCGTCGTCCTGGTTTACCAGCGAGCAACTGTTGGAAGCGCCGCTCGGCATCCGCAATTCGCGAGATTGAGGTTCTTAGCGACGGATCGGTTTGGCGTGATTCGACCGCGTGAGCGAACGCGTGCGAGCGCTGGGTGTCGCGCTCGGCGACGAATGACGCAAAGCTGGCACGGTCACCGCCGAAAAACCAGTCGACAATGGTGTCTGCGTCGAGAAACTCTGGAGCCCGCTCGATGCCGACGGTTGCGGCGTAACTCGACCATTGGTAGTGCTCAGGCCTCATGACAATGCCAGCTTTGACAGGATTGTTCGGTATGTACCGAGCGGCTTCCATCAGATAGCGCTCATCCTCGATGATCTTCGAGAAAAAGCGCCCTTTGAACAATGCCCCATCGGTGCCATGTCGCTGATTGAAGTCAACTGTGTACTGACCACCAACAAACTGCATCGCATTTGAGAGCTGCCCGGTTAGCGACCGCACCAGCGAGTGAAAGTGAGTGTCCATCAAGCAGAAGGAGTGAACCTCGAGCTGGTAGAGCCTGCTCGCAGTTGCGAAGTGATCGAGGAAGTCCGCGCGGTCGTTGTCGCCGCGGTAAACAGCTTGTTTGTTTCGGCCGCGATTCGTCACATGGTGCCATGCGCCCGGGTAGTCAATGCGTGGTTGTCTAGGCATGCCAAGACGTTAGATGCCGGGTGTGACAGCGAGGGTGGCCATCGCGTGGACAGCTGGGTCTGACCCCGGCGGTGCACGCGTGGACAGCTGGGTCTGACCCCGGCGGTGCACGCGTAAGATGTGAGCCGCAGATCTTTGGGGGATGACGTGGACGAGAATCGATGGCTTGAAGGGGTGACGGTCCTTGACCTGACTCGGTACCTGGCGGGTCCTTCGTGCACTCGGCTACTGGTGGAGCTTGGTGCCGATGTCATCAAGATCGAGCAGCCCCCTTATGGCGATCCGAATCGCGCGGGAGCGCCCCGAATCAACAAGCGATCGGGGTTGCACATTCAACAGAACCGCGGCAAACGCAGCGTGTGTCTCGATGTCTTCAGCAGCGAGGGCCAACAGATCATCCGTGACTTGGTTCCCCACGCAGACATCGTGGTCGAGAACTTCAGCCCCGGTGTCCTCGACCGTAGGGGCCTCGGCTACAACGATCTGGTCAAGATCAAGCCCGACGTGATCATGGCCTCAATTTCTGGTTTCGGCCAGACCGGTCCGTTTTCCGATCGCCCCTGCTTCGATCTGATCGCACAGGCAACCGCCGGCATCATGCACATGACGGGCGAACCCGACGGTCCGCCGACCTTCGTTGGTCTTGGAATGGCTGACACCAACGCAGGCGTACATGCCTTTGGCGCTATTGGACACGCACTGTTTCATCGCGAGCGCACCGGCCGGGGCACTCACCTCGACATCGCCATGGTCGATGCGCTCTTCCACATGCACGACACCGCCGTCACCACGGTGTCGATGGACGACGGCAAGGCGCCCGAAGCCATCCGTCAGGGACGCAACTTCAACTCGCTTGCGCCCGCGGGTTCCTTCAAGAGCCCCAACGGCTGGATCATCATCTTGTGCACCGAACAGCAGATGCCGAATCTGTGGACAGCACTCGGCCAGCCCGAGCTGGCGACCGACGAACGGTTCCGCAACAACCCGACGCGACTCGAGAACCGCGCTGCCTTGACCAAGATCATCGAAGACTGGATGGCCAGCATGGGCACCGACGAGGCAGTGATCGATGCCCTTACCAAGGCTCGAGTGCCGCATGGCCCGGCGCTCACGATCGAACAGGCGGTGTCACACCCGCACTTCATCGAACGAGGAACTGTGCGCACCGTGCACGACCCGCTTGCGGGCGACGTGACCATTCCCGGCTTCCCGTTCCGCAGCAGCGACGACCTTCCGCCCGACGAACATCACACCGCAGCCTTGGGTGAGCACAACGCCGAGGTGCTCATCGATTTGTTAGGTATGTCCAGTGAGCAGATCCAGGATCTGGTTGACCGTGGCCTGCTCGCCTCGAAACCCCACTAGAGGATTCGAGACGTAGAGGCCGATCACCCTAGAAGTCGAAGTCGCCAAGATCCTGTGGAATGTCAGGCAAGTGGAGGTCACCGGGGCCATCGATCTGGAAGCCAGGCTCGATCGCTGAGTTGGTCAGATCAGGGATTTCAGCCTTGGTTACGAGCGAACACGAGCCGTCGTCATTCAGCAGATGCGCCGGGCACTCGATCTCGTAAGGGACACAACCAGCTTCAGTCCATCGGAGACCGCCGCCACACTGGCTCGGTGCAGGTACACAGTTGTCGCCGACACGAATGGTGTTGACCGGGCAGTCAGTGACTTCCCTTACGCAGTCGCCGCCGACGCTCGTGCTGCCAGCGGGGCAGGCCGGTTCGCAGCTGGTTCCGTTCCAAACCATGCCCGGATTGCAGTGCATCACGTCTGGCACACAGTCAGCGCCAACGAGGGTGTGATTTTCGGGGCAGTAGCGGACGCAGTCGGTGCCGTTGTAGATGAAGCCGGTGTTGCAGTCGATGTAGGCGCAGCCGTGGCCGGTGTCGAAGGTGCCTTCGGGGCAGTCCGCTGGGGCCGGAGCATGCTGGTCGGGTCCAACTGGAGTCGTGTGAGAACCCGAGTCTGCCGGAGCCGCCGGAGCAGCATCGCTGGCTTGGTCCGAACTCTCACTGGTAGGAACGGTTGCTGATGATTCGCTGTCGGCGCTGCTTGGTGCAGCCGCCGACTCATCGGCAGATGTCTCAGGGTCAGCTGCCTCCTCGTCGCTATCCGGCTCATCGACGGCTGTGTCGTCGGTGTTAGCCGGAACGGCATCAGCGGCTGTGTCGTCGGTGTCAGGCTGATCGGCATCAACGGGCGCTTCATCGGCAGCCGCTACGTCTTCGTCGAGGTTCTTATCGTCGCGTGTTGCAGGGCGATTGTCCGCTGCGGCGTCGGTCATCACTACGGGCGCAGCTTGAACGTCATCGGAAACCGGCACGAGAGCAGGGCGTTGCGTCTCGGTCGTGCCAGGGGCCGGGACCGCAATCACCGTTTCGCTCCCGCCACCAACAACCCCGGTGAAGGCAAGCACGCCAACTCCGGCGAGGAGCGCAACAACAAGTGCGACGCCGAGGGCGGTGATGGAGGCGGACGAGCCGGAGTTCTTCATGATTCCATCTTGAGTGGCCGAGACACTCTGATGTGTCACCCAGCCGACAGAGGGGATGTGGCTACTGTCACGCCGCGTGCTTCAACACTCCGTCAACGACCACCCTGCTAGTTTCTGGTGATGGCGAACTCGTATGAAAACATTGGCCAGTCTCCGCTTTTTGCTGGTTGCCCTCAGTCCGAACGTGACCTGTTGACCAGCCTGCGAGTGCCCATGAAGGTCGCTGCTGGCAATGACGTCGTAAAACAGGGCGACTACGGGGCGACCGTCGGCGTCATCCTCGAGGGACGAGCCAGCGTGTGGCGCGACGGCGCCCATGTGGCCGACTTGCAACCGGGCGACTGCTTTGGCGAGCTGGCCCTGCTTGCCCCACCGAGCGACGGTGGGCAGCGCACCGCCAGTATCCGAGCCGACGTAGATTGTCGGGTCGACACCATCAGCGACACCGACATCAACACCGAGTTGTCATCGCTGCCGAACGTCGCCCAGGCGCTGCGTGATCTAGGGGCATCGAACCAAGGGTAATGCCCATGAGTCGCGCCAAAGACCGCGCCTGGATGATGCGCACGTATGCAGGCCATTCGACGCCCGAGGCATCGAATGAGCTCTACCGCTCAAACCTAGACAAGGGTCAAACCGGACTCTCGGTAGCGTTTGATCTGCCGACACAAACGGGATATGACCCTGACCATCTGCTGGCTACGGGCGAGGTCGGAAAGGTCGGCGTGCCGATCGTGCATCTCGGTCACATGCGGACCTTGCTCGATGAGATCCCCGCGGGTGAGATGAACACGTCGATGACCATCAATGCGCCGGCGTCGTGGTTGCTGGCGCTCTACGTGGCAAACGCCGAAGACAGCGGTGTTGCCCGCTCGGAGTTACGGGGCACGACGCAGAACGACATCGTCAAGGAGTACCTGAGCCGGGGCACCTACATCTTTCCGCCTGAGCCAAGCCTGCGACTCATCGTCGACATGATCGCATTCTGCGCGGCCGAGGTGCCCAAGTGGAACCCGATCAATGTCTGCAGTTATCACTTGCAAGAGGCCGGGGCGACGCCGGTGCAAGAGCTGGCGTTTTCGTTGGCGAACGCGGTCGCAGTGCTCGACGCAGTGCAGGCCAGTGGACAGGTCAACCAGGCCGCGTTTCCTCAGGTTGTCGGCAGTGTCTCGTTCTTTGTCAATGCCGGAATCCGGTTCGTCGAAGAAACGTGCAAGATGCGGGCCTTCACCCAGATGTGGGAGCAGATCTGCCGCGAGCGGTATGGCGTCGACGATCCTCGACATCGCCGCTTTCGCTACGGCGTGCAGGTCAACTCGCTTGGCCTGACCGAATCGCAGCCCGAGAACAACGTGCAAAGGATCGTGCTTGAGATGTTGGGTGTGACCTTGTCGAAAGATGCTCGCACCCGATCGTTGCAGCTGCCGGCATGGAACGAGGCGCTCGGGTTACCCCGGCCGTGGGACCAGCAATGGGCCCTTCGAATGCAGCAGGTCTTGGCCTATGAGACCGACTTGCTCGAGTACGACGACATCTTCGCCGGGTCCCACGTGATCGAAGGTTTGACCGCCGATTTGATGCACGACGCGCAACAGTTGCTCGACGAGATCGTCGACGGCGGTGGCGCCTTTGTCGCGATCGAAGACATGAAACGCTCGCTGGTCGAGTCCAATGCTCGTCGAGTGCGTGCCATCGAAACCGGCGACACCACGGTCGTGGGCCGCAACAGCTTCGTCGAGTCCGAACCATCGTCGCTCGGCGGGTCCGAAGCCATCTTGACCGTCGACCCACAGGTCGGCGCCGAGATGATCGCCGACGTGGCGCAATGGCGGTCCGACCGTGATCAGGCTGCCGTCGAGTCCGCCCTCAGCGAACTGACTCGGGTCGCCCAGGGCACCGAGAACATCATGGCGGCGACCATCGACTGCGCTCGCGCTGGCGTCACTACCGGCGAGTGGGCCGACACCCTGCGGGCTGTATTCGGCGAGTACCAGGGGCCGACCGGTGTGGGTCACGCAGCAGTCGCGGCCACGGCTGGGTTGCGCGAGCTAAGCACATTGCACCAGAGCTTGGCCGACGGCCCGCCCAAAGTACTCATCGCCAAACCGGGTCTCGATGGACACTCCAACGGGGCCGAACAGATTTCACTCGCAGCACGAGACGCTGGCATGGAGGTCGTGTACCAGGGCATCCGCCGCACCCCCGAACAGATCGCCGCAACGGCGAGCGACGAAGACGTCGATCTGATCGGCCTCTCGGTCCTGTCCGGCAGCCACGTCGAACTCGTGCCACACGTCATCGACCTGATGCGGGCCGCAGGCGTGACCGCACCCGTCATCGTCGGCGGAATCATCCCGGCGAGCGACCACGATGCGCTCATCGCTGCGGGGGTTGCCCGTATCTACACACCTCGTGACTACGAGATCGCAGCCATGATGCGCGATGTCAGCGATCTTGCGCTCGCGCACCGCCGGGGCGAGTGGAACGGGGCTAGCTGAACTCGAGCCCGTCGAAGTTGCCCGAGCTTCGCCATTCGTCGATGTAGCTGAAGTAAGCCACGGGTCCGTCTGGATAGCCGAGAAAGTTGCGGTTTCCCGAGCTGTCGTCGATCTGGCCTTCGTTGTTGTAATACCCGGGCGTGCAACTTGGATCGTTGCCAAACGTGCGCCCGCCACCTTCGAGTAGAGCCACCCATTCCTGTTCGGCTTGGGCCGTCACCTCGACTTCGTCGGCACCAGATTCGACTGCATGCTTGACTATTGCGGCGATGGTGAGCGCTCGTTCCGTCAGGTTGTGCGGCACATTGGAGATGAGGTTGGCGCCTTGATTGGGACCAACGACAAACAGGTTCGGGAACCCGCGCACGTGAACACCGTGCAGGCTTGTCATGCCGTCGGCCCAGTGCTCCGACAGCTTCTTGCCGTAGCGGCCAACGGTGTCGAAGCCGCTGCGACGTTCATAGCTCGTGCCGACTTCGAAGCCAGACGCGTAGATCAGACAGTCGAGTCCGAAATGTTTGCCGCCAGCGAAGACGCCAGACTCGTCGATTCGCTCGACCCCCTTGCCGTCGGTGTCAATGAGATGGACCGACTCGCGGTTGAACGAGTAGAGGTACTCGTCGTGAAAGCACGGGCGCTTGCACAGCTGGCGATACCACGGCTTGAGTGCCTCGGCGGTGTCGGGATCGGCAATGATCGCATCGACACGAGCACGAATCTCGGCCATCTTCTCGTCGTCGCTGTCGTGATAGGCCCGGGTGAGTCCCTCGGGGCTGAAGTCGCCATTTTCGATTGCCTTGTCGCGAATGCGCTGGGAGATGTCGGTCCAACCATCTTTGACCAAGTCTTCGTCGGTGAACCCGCCGGTCTGCAAGGTGGTGAAGTTCATCAACCATTCTTGTTGCCAACCCGGTTCGAGGGACGCAAACCAATCGGGATCAGTATCGGCATTATTGCGAATGTCGATCGACGAAGGCGTGCGCTGAAAGACGAAGAGCTCGCCGGCACTTGCTGCCAAGTGTGGGATGCACTGCACCGATGTTGCGCCAGTTCCGATGATGCCCACTCGTTTGTCGCCCAGGTTCGTCATCGGCGTGCCCGTCGGGTCGCCGCCGGTGTAGTCATAGTCCCACCGGCTGGTGTGAAAGCTGTGGCCGGCGAACGATTCGATTCCCGGGATGCCAGGCAGTTTCGGTCGGTGGAGCGGGCCAGTGCCGGTCGCAACGAACTTGGCCCGCATCGCGTCGCTGCGGTTGGTGCGGATGATCCAGTTCGATGCGGCCTCGTCCCATTCGAGGCTGGTGACTTCGGTTGAAAAGACTGCGTTGTCGTACAACCCATAGTGGTTGCCGATCCGCTGGCAGTGTTCCAGGATCTCTGGTGCTTGGGTGTATTTACGGGTGGGCATGTGGCCGGTTTCTTCGAGCAGCGGCATGTAGATGAACGCTGCCGTGTCACACATTGCGCCCGGATAACGGTTCCAGTACCAGGTGCCGCCAAAGTCGCCCGCCTTTTCGATGATGCGCACATCGTCGATGCCGGCTTCTTTGAGGCGAGCGCCCGCGACCAGTCCTGCGAACCCGCCACCGATAAAGGCAAAAGTCACTTCGTCGGTCAGCGGTTCGCGAGGCTGTGCTTCGACATAGGGATCGTCGAGATAATGAGCGAAGGCGCCAACCGGCTCGATGTACTGCTCGTTGCCATCGTCGCGCAGCCGCTTTACTCGCTCGGCTTCGTACTTGGCCCGCAACTCATCGGTTTCAGCGACACTCACCCCAGCAGTTTACGTCGCGCACTCACCAGGACCCCGAATCATCTGTGACGCTCAAACCGCGCTATGCGCGGAAAAATCGTCACAGATGCCATATCGGTTCGTCCCGAATCATCTGTGACGCTCAAACCGCGCTATGCGCGGAAAAATCGTCACAGATGGTTGAGGAGGGCGACGACGTCGCTGGGAACTGTGGCAACGTGGGCGCCGGCTGCGGCGAGCGCTTGCATCTTGGAAGCAGCGGTGCCTTTGCCGCCGGACACCATGGCGCCAGCGTGGCCCATCTTCTTGCCTTCAGGCGCGTTCTGGCCAGCGATGAACGCAACCACGGGTTTTGCCATCGACGGAATGAACTCGGCAGCCGCTTCTTCCATCGAGCCTCCGACCTCGCCAAGTAACACGATTGCGTCGGTGCCGGGATCGGACTCGAACCACTCGAGGGCATCGCGAAAGGTTGTGCCCACAATCGGATCGCCGCCCAAACCAAGAAATGCGGATTGCCCGAGGCCGGCTGAGACCAAATTGAGGTTGATCAGCGCGCCCAGACTTCCGCTTCGAGACACAACCCCGATGCGGCCGGGGGCGAAGAGCCGGTCGGACCATCCCGGCATGATGCCCACGAAATCGCGCCCGGGGAAGACAATGCCAGGGCAGTTAGGGCCAATGAGATTGGCAGCGTTGGCGCGTGCGAGCGCCAGCATTTCCATCGTGTCGTGCACCGGAACGAACTCGGCCAACACGATCACCGTGAGCACACCGGCGCTTATTGCCTCGGCCGCAGCATCTTTGGCGAAGCGTGCGGGCACGAAGATGACCGACAGATCGATCGGATGGGCATCGAGCGCATCGGCGACCGTGTTGTACACCGGCACTCCCGCAACGGTCTGGCCGCCTTTGCCGGGCGTGCACCCCGCAACCACCGTGGTGCCGTAGGACAACATCTGCTCGGTCCAATAGGTGCCTTCGCTGCCGGTAATGCCTTGCACCAATACCTGTGGCTTCGACGAGATCATTGCCTGCGGCCCTCACCTTTCTCGCCAGCGCTGGCAGCTGCAGCCATCGCAATTGCCTCCATGACCGCAGCGTCCATTGTTTCGTGCGGCTCAATCCCCAACGCATCGCGAACGATTTGCTGAGCGCGTTCTTCGCCAGTGCCATGGATACAGAACGACACGGACATTTCAGGCTTGAGTGCCTCGAAGCCAGCAATGAGCCCCTCGGCGATGACATCGGTGCGGGCATAGGCGCCGCAGAGATTGACCAACAGGCTCTTGACATTGGGGTTCTTTAACACGAGCGCCAATGCCGGGGTGGCCCGCTTGTAGGCCATGCCGCCGACTTCGAGGAAGTTGGCCGGACTGCCGCCATGAGCGGTTATTGCATCCATGGTCGACATAGTTAGCCCGGCGCCATTGGCGAGCACGCCAACATCGCCGTCGAGCTCGACGTACAAGAAGCCTTGCTCCTTGGCTTCGAGTTCGAGGGCGGTGCCGGTGTGGCGCTCGGGGCCCACGTCGGGCTGGCGGAACGCCGCATTGTCGTCGACCACCAACTTGGCGTCGAGCGCAACGAGTTCGCCAGTCTTGGTGACTGCCAACGGATTGATCTCGAGCAGTTGCGCGTCGTAGCGACGGAACAGGCCATAAAGGGTGAGCAAGAAGCTTGCGAGGGGAGCGCGTAACGATGGGTCTAGGTCGGTGGCGGTCACGATATCCATTGCTTCGCCCGCGCCAAGCCCGGCACGAATATCGACCGGCACCATCTGCACCTGGTCGGGCGTCGTGGCATGTACCTCTTCGATGTCCATGCCGCCTTGAGTTGACACCATCAACAGCGGCCCGCCCGCGGCTGAATCGATGGTGACTGCCACATAGAGCTCGTGTGCAATGTCGGCGCACGCTTCGACGAGAACCCGGTCAACTGCGAACTGGCCCAATGAAGAGCCAAGCAGTCGAGCGGCGGCTTCTCGGGCGTCGGCCGGGTTGTCGCTTTTAACGATGCCGCCGCCCTTGCCACGCTTGCCCGACGGCACCTGAGCCTTGACCATGACCGGACCGCCGACCTCGTCAGCAATGCCATAGGCCTGATCGGCGCTCACTGCGATTGCACCCTGCGGTATCGGGACTCCGCCGGTGGCGATGAGTTGTTTGGCGTCGTGTTCCTCTACGAACACGTCAGCCCTGTCGAGCCAAGAAGTCGCCGAAGAGTTCTTCCTCGGTTGGCTCGGTGCTCGGGATTGGTCGAGCGAGGTAGGTGTAGTTCAAGAAGTGCTTATAAGTCAGGTTCTCGCACGTGTCGTTGTCGCCCCACGTACCTGCGCCCATTGACAAGGTGAAATGGAGCCCGTTGTCGAAGCTTCCGCCGTTGTTGTAGGCGTGCGGCTGGTTGACCAACACAGTCGAGACTCGGGCTCGTGCCGCCAGCTGCTCGATGTGATCATCGTTGGTCGAGTGAATGCCGCACGAGTGACCCTCGCCCATGAAGTCCAGGATTTGCTCGACCGTGTCGAGTGCATGGTCGAAGTCGTCGGTGCGATACACGGCAAGCACGACCGATAACTTCTCGCCCGAGAACGGGTGGTCGTGGCCGATGCCGCTCTCTTCGACGATCAGAAACCGAGACTGATGCGCAGCTTCGTCGTCGAGCCCAGCTACCTCGGCGATACGGCCCGCAGGCTGCGCGACGATTTGGCGATTCAGGCTGCCGCCAGGCCACATAGCTTGTTGCAGCTGATCCTTCTTGTCTTCGGGCACGAGCCAGCCACCGTTGTCTTGCAGCTTGGCGAGCACGTCGTCGTAGATCGCATCGTCGACGAGCAGCGCGTTCTCTGACGAGCAGCTGGTTGCGTAATCAAAGGTTTTGCTGGCCACGATTTTGGGAATCGCAGCATCGATGTCTGCCGTCTCGTCGATGATGACTGGCGCATTGCCCACGCCAACTCCATGCGATGGCGTGCCGACGCGATAGGCCAGGTCGACGTTTGCGGGCCCTGCGGTGACGAGCGAGTAGTCGCACTGGGCCATGAGTTCAGCCGCTATCGCCTTGCCGGCTTCCTTGTTCTTGGCCGCAAGGCTCACGAACTGCACTAGGTCCTGGGGTGCTCCGAGTTTGGCGAGCTCGGCACGGGCGATGCGCACCGACTCGGCACACGTAGCTTCGCCCCGGGGGTGTGGCGCCATGATCACTGCGTTACGACCCTTGAGCGTGATCATCATGTTGTTGATCGGTGTCGCACCGGGATTGGTCGAAGGCAGGATGCACGCAATCACGCCCATTGGCTTTGCAATCGTGGTGACGCCGCGTGACTCGTCGATGTCGATGACACCAACCGACGGCGCGCCTTTGAGATCTGACAAGGTCCCCAGGGTCTTGCGCATGATCTTGGTCGCCTTGTCGGCAGCGTTGCCGAGTCCGCTCTGATCAGCAGCCAGTGTCGAGAGAGTCTCGACCACGTTGGGTCGAGTCACGGCATAGGCAATCGCGGTAACGGCGTCATCGACCTGTTGCTGATCCCAGTGCTCGATCGACACTTGGGCGGCTCGGGCTCGAGCGACAGAGTCGGAGACGGTTGCCGGTACAGATTGCGTGCTCATGCATCATCCAGTTTCTTGACCAGGGTCTTGGGCGCAACTAGACGATAGGCGTCGTCGAGTATTCCGGCGACTTCATCCCAATCGGGGTCGACGTCGAGCCTCAAACCAATCCAACCGCGGTGCCCTACATAAGGCGGAACAAAGAATCGTTCGGGTTCAGTTCGTACGACCTCGTCTTGCACTCCGGGCGGCGCGGGTACCCACAGTGCAAGCCGCCCATCGCCATGGTGATCTGAATGCACGTTGCACAACGTCTTCTTCTCTCGGATGAAGAACGACGGCGCTCCGTGGCTGAGACGCTCCGATACCTCGGGAAACGCGAGCGCTATTTCGCGCACCTGCTTTAGTTCGCTGTTGGCCATGGCCAAGTCTTGCGCATGGCGCCGCATGTCACAATGAGATGGTGCCGCTCTTGACGCTCGGTGGTTACCTTGTTTTTCGCAAGGCGGGTGCGTATACAAAGAAAGCCACCGAACTATGGCGCGAGGCGGCGAACGAGTTGGGACTCGTCCTTACTGGCGAGCGAAAGTTCAAGTACCCGATGACCAGTGGGCGCATCGACGGCGTCATGGTATCCGTCACTGCTGGGCCCAGCGGAGATCCGGCATCCCATTCCAGGCCATAGAGCGGTTCGATCCGCATTGCGCGAGAGCTCGACGGGTGGGAGCGTCTTGCAGATCTCCACGAATCAGCGAATCGGGTTCGCGGGCGTGCTGATTCGAGTCGCCCGCCGTTCGCGCAAGCTCTACGTCGCCCACGCCGGTTGCGACGCGTAACACGGTCCTTCGCTCTCAGCCATATCCGGATCCGGCGCCTAGGGCACGTGCAACAATGAAGCGGTGGTTGGTCTCATCTTTTTCATCATCGTTGCTTTGGCCCTTCGGGGTACGGCTGCGTACCAGGCACGAGTCAAGGGAGCGTGGCGTGATGCGGCGAACGAACTCGGGCTCGACGTAAACCCCGGCTCACGGTTCTCTAATCCTTCTATCAACGGGCTTCTCGACGGGGTCGGGGTGAGCGTCTCGGTCCAATCTGGCAATGGCCGCAACGACAATTCCACCACGCTCTACACCGTCACCCACGTTCCTGTTGGGCCACCGGTGACCTTGCGCAAGCAAAATATGTTGTCGCGCTTTGCGCTGCTTGTGGGCAGGAAGGACGTGCTCGTGGGTGACCCTTTCTTCGACGATCGGGTTGTGGTCGACTCAGCGTATGACGCAGAGATCCGTGAGTTTCTCACACCAACGCGCCGGGCAGTCGTGCTCGAGGTCTTTGATCGGTGGCACTACGGCGAGGTCTCTCACAACAGCATCGAAGCCCGAACTCTTCGGGTCGAGACATCAGCAGCATTGATCATCGAAACGGTACGTCGGCTGGTAGCTATGGCCAAGGTCATGAGCGACAGCGCGGCGGTCGAAGATGCGCTGCAAGCCCGGGAGCAGGGGTCGATGGCCGACGCAGCTGCGCAGTTCCGTGCGATCAACGAGAGTGAGCCCAACATCTTCACCCAGTCACTCGAGGCCGAAGCATTGATCGAATTGGGCAATCATGAGCAGGCGGCCCAGGTGCTCCACGAAGTCGATGCTTCGCTTGGCGTTGAGCGCGGCCCTGACGGTTGGGAACGTCTTGCCGACGCCCCGGCACCGGTGACACTGCCTGCGCCGGTCTCGCTGCCGGCACCAGAGGCGTCGGCCGGTGCTGGTGCGCTACCGATGGGGCAACAAGCCGTCATCGACGACCTGTTCGATGCTGGCCGCCTGAGCTACAACGTCGTCGAGCACTTTGAACAGCATTACGCGAACCATGCGGTGGCATGGAGCGGGACCGTCACGGCGGCCCACAGTTACCGCCATGACAGCGACTTCGGCGAGGGTCCCGGGACCAAGGCGACGCTGCTGCTCGGAGGCGCAGGGCGTAGCTCGCTGATCTCCAACGAGGTTCACGCTGTCGTGCAGCTGCCGAACTCGGCAGTGCTTGCCACGGACCAGACCATTGCGTTCTCGGGCGTGTTGTTTCGGGTGGATCGTTTTGCTCGCAAGCTGTACATAGCGCACGGCACGATCAGCGCGTAGAACAAGCACTCGTATGCCGGTCTGACCGGCCCTTCTCCCGACCGTGAGAGTGTTGTCGTGGTGTGCGTCGGTAACGTGGTTGGCGATGGCAACTTCGTTGAGCGACGAGTGGACCGAACGGCTTCGAGAGAGCCGCTTCGGGCGCGACATCTTTGGACCCAAGGTTGCCCGCCCGCTTGCGTCGTGGCTCGACACCAACTTCGGTGACGGCGACGACGCTCTGGATAGTTCGCTGAACGATGGACAAACCGACGTTCTAGTCGAGGCTCAAGCGGCAGTGGTCGAGGTGCAGGTAGCCGAAACCAAAGCCGCGTTGGCAGGCGGCACCGACATCGAGCTGACTCCTACCACGCTTGCTGCGCTCATGGCATCGCTTCGCGAAATCGGCCAGCGAATCAAGAACCACAACTTGGTGGTAGTAGCCGCCGGAATTGCGTTCTGGGGTTTACTCGCCATCCCGGCAATCCTGTTTGCCGTGGTGTCAATCGCTGGGCTTGTACTCGACCCGGAGACCGTGAAAGAGCAAGTGAATGACAATCTCACCAACCTGCCCGACGATGCTCGCAAGATCATTGGCGAACAACTCGCAAGCGTTTCCGGGGGCAGTACCGGGGGTCTGATCGCTGGGTTGGTCGTTGGTTTGCTGCTGGCGTTGTGGACCGCATCGGGAGCTATGGCCAAGCTCATGGGCGCGCTCAACACCATCTATGACACGGTCGAAACTCGGAACTTCTTCAAGCTGCGAGGCACCGCCCTTGGCCTGACCTTCGGTGGCATCGTGTTCGTCTCTGGCGCCATCTTCTTGCTCGCTGCACTTCCGCCTGTACTTCGCTCGGTCGACGCAGTGGGCGACACCGCCGCTGACCTGTTCGTATGGCTTCGGTTTCCGGTGCTTGGCGTGGTCATGATCGTGGCGCTTGGCGTGCTTTATCATGTAGGTCCTGACCGCAGTACCAAGTATCGGCCGCTCACGTTAGGAGCGCTCGTCGCCACGGTGCTGTGGCTGAGCCTCTCGGCGCTGTTCACCGTGTACACCTCGACGGTCAGCAGCTACAACGAGACCTACGGCAGCATCGGTGGCATCGTGATCTTGCTGCTATGGCTCTTCATCACAGCCTTCGTAGTGCTGCTCGGAGCCGAAATTCACGCTCAACGCAAGTAGTCCGTTTCTTTGCTAGCGCGAAGAGTCTGCTTTCTAGCTTGCGGGCCTGCACGATTAGCGGCGTTCAGTTTGTGGGACCCATTTGAAGAACTTGACCGCAGCTAGCACGCCGACCGCACCCCACGCCGCAACGACACCCCACTTTGCCCACGGGATCGCCACGCTCTCGATGAACGGGTTGTAGGAGTCTCGCAGTGCTTCATTGAGCGGCTTGATCGGGAAGAAGTCGCCGATCCTGCTGAAGAAGCCAGTGCTCTCTTCGTCGGAGAAGAAGAACACGTCGGAGACGAAGTACAGCGGGAAGACCGCAGCGTTGGTGACCGCCGGGGCCGAATCTTGGTTCGAAATTACTGCGGTGATAGCCAGGCCAAGCGCGGAAAACGCAACAGTGCCGATCAGAACAGACAGAGCGAAGATCCCGATCGAACTCAGGTTGAACTCGACGCCGAAGAACAGCCGACCAATCACGGTCACAAGCACCGTCATGAATATGACGATCACGAGTGCAGCCAGGATCTGCCCGACTATGTATGCGAATGGCGACAGCGGAGTTCCGCGCAGTCGCTTCAGTTGGCCGAATTCACGTCGAAATACCTGGGTCATCGCCAGGTTGACGAACGTGGCCGAAACGATCGACAGGGCGAGAATGCCAGGCACGATGAACGTGGCCACCTTGACGGTGTTTCCGTCAGTGGTGAAGTCTTCGTTGCCGAAAACGAACCCGAATATCACCAGGAACATCACCGGAAAGACAATGGTGAAGAACGTGGCCGCTGGGTTACGACGGAAGCTGAGCAGCGCGTACTTTGCGGAGCTCAACGTGCGAGTCATCATTGGTCATCTCCGTGGTCGGTGAGCCGCAAGAATGTGTCTTCGAGATTTGGTTTTAGGACGGACAGAGAATCCAGTCGACGCTGGTTCTGCGCCGCCCACGTCGTTAGGACATGCACAACCTGGCCGACCTCGGTGGTCTCCATCGTGAACGCGCCGTCAGCTGTAGTCGTGATGGACGAGCGCAGGCTGGCCGGAAGCGCATCGGCGGGGACCTCGGTTGGGCTCCACCCAATTCGAGTCCGCAGTTGCACTTGGTCGGCGAGGTCGGCGGCGCTTCCTTCAGCCGCAATCACCCCGTCGCTAATCACGACGATACGGTCGGCGAGATGCTCGGCTTCGTCCATGTAGTGGGTTGTGAGCAAGACGGTGGCTCCGAGGTCCTGTAGCTGTTCGACCATGCCCCAGGCCTCGCGCCGCGCCGACGGGTCAAAGCCGGTGGTTGGTTCATCGAGAAAGATCAGTTTGGGGTCACCAACCAGTGCAATGGCCAGGTCGAGGCGTCGCTTCTGCCCGCCCGAGAGGGCTTTGGTCCGCTGACCAGCGCTGTCGGTGAGCCCGACAAGATGCAGCACTTCGTCGACGGGCCGAGGAGCGTCGTAAAACGATGCGTACATCGACACTGCCTCGTGGGCGGTCAGGTCTTGGTCGGGCTGGGACTCTTGCAACACGATACCGATGTCTTCTCGCCACGACCGGGGGGCGTCCTGCGGATCGTGGCCCATGACACGCACCTCGCCCGACGTGCGTTCGCGAAAGCCTTCGAGGATCTCGATGGTGGTGGTTTTGCCAGCACCATTGGACCCGAGAAACGCCAAGATCTCGCCCTCGGTGACATGGAGGTCAATGCCTTTGACCGCGTCGACGGTTTCGCCCGCCTTGGTGCGATAGGACTTGGTCAGGCCATGTACCTCGATAGCAAGCGTCATAGGGGCCAGTATGTCGCGGCGTCGCATCTGCTGCGCAAGTAGCTGTCGTAAGTACAAGACCTGAGCTACGTGCCCAACTCTGAGGTGGCGCCGAGACTCTCCAAGAGTTGAGCTGCGAGCGGAGGCAACGGTTGGCGGCGGGGCCACACCGCTCGAAGGCCACGGGTGATGTTGAGCTCGCTGATCTCGATCTCGATCAGGCTGCCGTTGGTAAGTTCGGCGGCGACTGCCAGTCGGCTGATCACGGTGGGGGATCGGCCATCGAGGACTGCGGAGCGCACCGCCGACGTGCTGCCGAGTTCAAGTACTGCGGTGGGCGGGCCCAGGTCGAGCTTGCTCAGGGCTGCTTCGAGTGCTTCGCGGGTGCCCGAGCCAGCTTCGCGGGTGACCAACGGTGTGGCGGCAAGTGCTTCGACGGGCACGGCGCCGCGGCTGGCCCAAGGATGATTGGGTGCAACGACCGCAATGAGTTCATCGGTGCTCACGAGTTGTTCGTCGAGGTCGGGCACAGGCGACGTGGTCTCGATGAAGCCAAGATCTGCGCTGCCGTCGTGCAGCCGTTGGATCACCGACGTTGAATTTGCGACCTCGAGCGCCACCGAATCGCCAGGATGTTCTCTCGCAAATCGTCCAAGCCACTGCGGCAAGAGATATTCGGCAATGGTAAAGCTGGCTGCGATTCGTAGCCTGCCGACCTGTTCAGCCTGGAATGCTTCGAGGCCAGCTTTGAGCTGATGAGCAGACCGCAAGATCGCTTCGGCCCAGCCAGCCACGACAACACCGGCGTCGGTTGGAACCGAACCGGTTGGGCTGCGCGTGAGCAATGTCATGCCGAGCTGGCGTTCGAGATGACGCAGACGGCTACTCGCCGACGGCTGCGCGACACCGTGTGTCTTGGCAGCTCGCGACACGCTGCCAAGCTCGACGACGGAGACGAAGAGATCGAGCGAGGCAATTTCGGGGAACGACGGACCCAGCGGCATGGGCGCAGCCTATCGCCGGGCCGGCAACCCCCCATAGCTTCGATCTATGGCCTTAGAGAGCTTCACCCTCTAGCAGTTGCGTCGTGACTGTGGTCACATAGGCACTATGACACGACTGGGCTTTGTGCTCGACAGCGACAACTGCATTGGCTGTCACGCCTGCACTGTTGCCTGCAAGAGCGAACACGATGTGCCGCTTGGGGTTAATAGGACTTGGGTCAAGTACATCGAGACCGGCACGTTCCCCGATGTGGCCCGCAAATTTTCGGTGATGCGCTGCAACCAGTGCGACGACGCACCTTGCATGTCGATCTGTCCGACCAATGCGCTGTTCCGGGCCGACAATGGCGTTGTCGATTTTCAAGATGACAACTGCATTGGTTGCAAGTCGTGCATGAACGCGTGCCCATACGACGCGTTGTACATCAACCCCGAGACCAACACCGCGCATAAGTGCAACATGTGCAATCACCGGGTCGAGGTCGGGCTCGAACCGTCGTGTCAGATTGTGTGCCCCACCGAAGCCATCATTATTGGCGACCTTGATGACCCGGCCAGCAAGATCAATCAGATCATTGCCCGCAACGAAACTGCGGTTCGTTCCCCAGAGCAAAACACCTTGCCCAAAGTGTTCTACAAGGGCGCCGATCAGGCATCGCTTGACCCGACCCGTAGCGCGATCTCCAACGACGGCATGATCTGGGCCGATCGGCTCTTTGCAGGCGACAGCGGCGGCAAGAGTCATCCTTCCGTCGCCGTGTCGCTCGGATCCAAACCGACCGATGAGAACGGCGTGGTTGCTCGCACGGCTTACACGACCGCTCATCAGATGACATGGAAAGCCAAAGTGTCGGGCTACCTCGTCACCAAAGCCATCGCTGCTGGTGTCATGTTGGTTGCTGCGCTGCTCGTCCTCATGGGCCACGCCGACGAACAAGCCGCAGTTGGCATTGCGCCACCAGTCATCGCTGGCGTCTTCTTGGCGCTGACCGGTGTGCTGTTGATCTCCGACCTGAAGCAGCCGGGCCGCTTCCACTACCTGATCACCAAAGGCAACTGGGAATCCTGGCTGGTGAAGGGCGCCTACATCTTGATGGCCTTCGCTCTGGTCTGTGGCCTCTGGTTCATCGGCGGTCTCGCCGACGCCGATGGCCTGCTGAAGGCCCTGGCCATCCCTGCGGTGCTGGGCGCAATGGGCACGGCTGGCTACACGGCGTTCCTGTTTGGCCAATGCGAAGGACGCGATCTGTGGCAGACGCCGCTGTTGTTGCCCACATTGTTGGCCCAAGCTGTCACCGCTGGCGGCGCCACCTTCGCCATCATGGAGGTGTTCATGGATGTCCCCGAGGGACGAGCGATCTGCTGGGTGCTGCTTGGCGGCCTGGTCGCTACCGGCGCTCTCATCGCCATGGAGTTGACCTCGAAGGGCAGCCGCCACGTTGAATTGGCAGTACACGAGATGACCCACGGCGCCTACGCCAAGCAGTTCTGGGTAGGCGGCATCGTGATCGGCATCGTCGTTCCGCTTGCCATCTTGATCTTCGCCCTTTCGGCCGACGCCCACTCGGCCGTTGTCGCCGTCGCCGGGGCGCTCGCCCTGATCGGCATGTTCGCCTACGAAGACTCTTTCGTCCGCGCCGGCCAATCCGTCCCCCTCTCGTGAGTGTTAGCCGTTTTGCAACGCTCCGCTCGGGCCGGCGTTCGCCGGACATGGTTTTGCTTGGTCTGGTCGCCTCCTCCGTCGGCTCCGCCCGCTCGTCCCTCGCTCCTACCGTTGTTGCTCAGCTTCGTCACGCCATGTTTGAGTGCACTCTTAAGGAATCACAATGTCTGATTTGACCAATTATCCGCCGTTGGAGCAGTGGCATGACTGGACCGAGTACGACGCGAAAGCGTGGCCTGACAAGGTCGAGAAGAAGTACACGCTGGTTCCGACATCGTGCTTCAACTGCGAGGCTGGCTGTGGGCTGCTCTGCTACTTCAATCAAGAGACGGGTGAGATCGACAAGATCGAAGGCAACCCCGAGCATCCGGCGAGCCGAGGTCGCAACTGCGCCAAGGGCCCGGCGACGCTGAACCAGGTCTATGACCCCGAACGGGTCATGTACCCGATGAAGCGGGTCGGCGAGCGCGGCAGCGGCCAGTGGGAACGCGTGAGCTGGGACGAGGCGCTCGAACAGATCGGTGCCCGCATTCGCAAGGCCATTCATGAAGAACGCAACAACGAGATCATGTATCACGTCGGCCGCCCGGGCGAGACGAACTACACCAACCGGGTGCTGCAAGCATGGGGCGTCGACGGTCACAACAGTCACACCAACATCTGCTCGTCGAACGCTCGCATCGGCTATCAGTCGTGGATGGGCCATGACCGGCCGTCGGCTGACTACGCCAACGCCGAGGTCATCTTCCTAATCTCGGCGCATCTGGAATCAGGGCACTACTTCAACCCCCACGCCCAGCGCATCATCGAGGCCCAAGCGCGTGGCGCCACCGTTATCGTGTGCGACCCGCGACTGTCGAACACCGGCTCCAAGGCTGATCACTGGCTTCCGACATGGCCCGGCACTGAGCCGTTTTTGTGCCTGTCGATCATTCACGAGATGCTCGAGAACGGCACGTGGAATCGCGACTTCGTCAAACGGTGGGTGAACTGGGAGACCTTCTTAGCCGAAGAGTTCCCTGACATGCCACAGAAGTGGGAGTCGGTCGAAGGGGCGCTCAAGGCGCACTACGCCGAGTACACGCCGGAGCGAGCCGAAGGTATTACCGGCATCGAGGCTGCCAAGATTCGCGAAATCGCCAAAATCATCGGCGCTCACCCGACCAAGTTCTCGTCGCACAATTGGCGTGCGGCCGGTGCTGGCAACTCGGGAGGCTGGCAAGTAGCTCGTTGTCTGTTCTTCATCGCAGTCATGACCGGATCGGTGGCCACGGTCGGCGGCACGAGCGGCAACGGCTGGAACAAGTTTGCGCCCAAGGCGCCACTGGGTTCCCCCAAGATCACCAAGTGGAATCACCTCGAGTGGCCCGAGGAGTATCCCCTCAGCTACCACGAGATGTCGATCCTGCTGCCGCACTTCTTGAAGGAAGGCAGGGGCACCCTCGACACCTACTTCTCTCGTGTGTACAACCCGATCTGGACAAACCCCGACGGCTTCACCTGGATGGAGGCACTCAAAGACGAAGCGCTCGTGAACTGCCATGTGGCCCTCACCCCAACGTGGAACGAGACGGCATGGTTCGCCGACTACGTGCTGCCTATGGGCGTCGGAGCCGAACGTCACGATGTGGTCAGCTATGAGACCCATGCCGGTCGCTGGATTGCGTTCCGCCAGCCCGTGTTTCGACGCTATGCCGAGATCGAGGCGGCCCGAGGCAAGGGCGACGTGCTCACTGCAGAGTCACGGACTCATGAGTACAACCCGGGCGAAGTCTGGGAAGAGAACGAGTTCTGGATTGACTTGTCCTGGCGCATCGATCCCGACGGGTCGATGGGTATTCGCAAGTGGTTCGAGAGCGAAGAGAACCCTGGCACGCCGATTGGTATCGACGAGTACTACGAGATGATGTTTCGTGACTCGGTGCCTGGCTTGGCCGAAGCTGCGGCCGTGGCTGGCGAGACACCGCTCGAGTTCATGCGTAACCGTGGCGCCTTCGCAATCGAAGGCGACCAGATCACGCCGTACGAACGCAACATCGATCCAGCGGCAGTCGAGGGATCGACTAAGGATGCTTCGGGCGTCTACCGGAAGCCGGGAACTGCGGGCGCTTGGGACGGCTCGCCAGACACGATCGCCGATGTCGCGCTCGACTCGCTCGGCGACGGGTCGCCAGCTATTGAGATCGATGGTGAACTCAAGGAAGGTTTCGTCACGCCGTCAAAGAAACTCGAGCTGTATTCGACGACCCTCAAAGAGTGGGGCTGGCCCGAGTACGCCACGCCTAAGTGGATCCCGTCGCACGTGCATCATCAGGACATGGACATGGCCGGCAACGAGCGCATCTTGTTGCCGACATTTCGTATCCCGACGCTGATTCATACTCGTTCGGCAAACAGCAAATGGCTGTCTGAAATCAGTCACCGCCACCCGCTCTGGATCCATCCCGAAGACGCCGAGAAACTGAACATCGACGAGAACGGTTTGGTTCGCATCACGACTCGTATTGGTCACTTTGTCATTCAGGCGTGGCGAACCGAAGGCATCCGGCCCGGCATCGTGGCAGCTTCGCATCACATGGGCCGCTGGCGTATCGAGGAAGACAAGGCCCGTTCGTGGGGGGCTGGCAAAGCCAAGATCACCGACGACGGCCAAGGTGGCTGGAGGCTCAATCGAACTGACGGCATCCGCAGGTGGAAGAGCAAAGACAACGACACCGAACGCGTCTGGTGGAACGACACCGGCGTGCACCAGAATCTGACTTTTGCTGTCCAGCCTGATCCAATCTCGGGGATGCAGTGTTGGCACCAGCGAGTACGAGTCACGCCGGCTGAGAAAGGCGACCAATACGGCGACGTCGTGGTCGATACCAACAAGTCTCGCGAGGCCTATCTCGAGTGGTTGGCCAAAACCCGCCCCGGCCCAGGGCCCAACAACCTGCGCCGCCCGCTCTGGTACGCCCGCCCCCTGAAACCGACCGCCCCCACCTATCTCGCCGACTGAATTGTTGCGTCCCCAGGGGACGTAACAATTCACGCAGCTCGACGCAGCCGGCCCGCCGCCAGTTCGTACGTAGAACCGAGGTCGGCGTCGGTGCACAGTCTCTTTCGGGTCCGTTTGATGGCCATTCGGACGGCGCTTGGAGAGCCGAATCCGTAGGGATCGGCGATCTCTGCTGCGGTGAAGCCCTGTGCCGTGGCGAGCAGTGCAGCAACTCCGAGAAGACCGTTGTGAGACCGACTGCGAACTTCGGCCACATCCTCTTGGGCGGCGTGGGCGACCTCGCGACGAATCCCCGCCAACGACCAGTCTTCGGCGACACCAATTGTTACGTCCCCAGGGGACGTAACAATTGGTTGCACGTTGTTCTGGATCTTGTCTGATGCGCGCGGCGTCTCGACATCGGACCGGTAACTGGGACCGAACAACTCGTGTCCGATACGAGTTTGCATCCATGTTGGACGGGGGCGCAGCCCGAGATAGATGCCATGACTCGACCATCGGTAGCTGGCGAGACAGATGTTCGGGTCGAGATCGAGCGGGTTTCGAGCGACGTACCGGATTTCGGTCTGGAGATGCTCATCGCTGAGAACCGGCACTTCGACGAAGGGGGCTTCGAACACAGGACCGCTGCCGTTGTGGCGTTCGTTGAAGTACCTGGCGTAGCGGGACTTGAGGTCGCGCATCGCAGCGGACAGCACGGGTTCGGGACAATACAGAACCAGGTGGAAGTGGTTGCCCATCAGGCAGTACGCGTGAACCTCGATGTTGTACTGCCGGCACATGGCGCCGAGCAGCCAGAGAAAACGGGTGCGGTCGTAGTCGTCGAGAAAGATGTTCCAGCGGTTTCCGCCGCGGCTCATCACATGGAAATAGGTGTGCGGACGTCGGAACCGCGGTGGTCGTGTTGCCATGTAGCGACGCTAGAACGAGGGTGCGACAGTACGAACTGTTACGTCCCCAGGGGTCGTAACAATTCGCCGGGCGCGGGGGTAGCTTGGGGGTGCCTCGGGTCGAGAGTTCGGTTGTTATAGACGTGCCGATCGATGTGGCATTTGCGGTCTCGCAGACGACGGGCGAGATCCGTTATCGATGGGATCCGTTCGTCGACGCGCAGCAACTGCTCGACGGGGCGGTCGAGCCTGCGAGGGCGTTCGTACGCTCACCAAGTCTCGACACAAGTTCAAGATGGTGTCGCAGTACATCAGCTTTCGTCCACCGACACAGGTCGGCACGAAGATGGTCGAAGGACCGTGGTTCTTTGCGAACTTTGCTGGCGGGTGGAGCTTCGCTAGCTCGAAGCTGGCACCGAGGCAACCTGGCGATACACCTTCTCGATTCGACCGAAGCTGCTCGCGCCCATCGCTGATCGCATCGGCGTGTGGTTGCTGGGCAAAGACATCGATCGGCGCATCGCTTGCTATGCGAAAGGCTGCGATGACCAGGTAGTCGTCGAGGCGGCGAAAAAGTCTCTCTGACCTGCGGGTTTACCGTCGTGACCGTTGACTACGGTGACACCGTGCCCGCTCGCAAGATCATCATCGATACCGACCCCGGTCAAGACGACGCCATCGCGATTTTGACGGCATTGGCATCGCCCGACGAACTCGATGTGTTGGCCATCGTGACTGTCGGCGGAAATGTGCCACTCGAGCTCACCACCAAGAATGCGCTCACCATGGTCGAGCTGGCGAACCGCACCGATGTCCCGGTGGTCGCCGGCCATCTAGGCCCCAAAGGCCGTCGCCTTGTGACCGCCGAATACGTGCACGGTGACACCGGTATCGATGGCGCCGATCGGCCTGATCCAGCAACACAGCCTCGACCCGGCTTTGGCCCCGACGTCATCATCGAGTTGCTCGAACAACACGATGACGTCACGCTGTGTCCGCTCGGGCCACTGACCAACGTCGCCGATGTAGTCGAACGCAGGCCTGACCTCGCAACCAAGGTGCAGCAAATCGTGCTTATGGGTGGAGGTCACTTCGAAGGCGGAAATGTCACGCCGATGGCCGAGTTCAATATCTACGTCGATCCGCCAGCTGCGAAGGCGGTGTTCGAGAGCGGCATCGACATCGTGATGATGCCGCTCGACGTGACCCACCAGGCCCGGACCTCGCCGGCACGCATCGCCGCATTTCGCGACCAAGGGACCGAAGCCACCATCAGCACCGCAAACATGTTGTCATTCGCCGAACGTTTCGACATCGAGCGCTATGGCCTCGAGGGCGGTCCGCTGCATGACCCATGCGTGATTGCGTACCTGATCGACCCAGAGATCTTTCGGGGTCGGCACTGCAACGTGGTCATCGAAACCGAGTCCAAGCTGTGCATGGGTGCCACGGTCGTTGACTGGTGGGAGGCGACCAAGCGCCCGAAGAACGCATTCGTAGTCAACGAGCTCGACGCTGACCGCTTCTATGCTCTGCTCGCCGAGCGCATCGGTCGGTTGTAGCGCGGCTCCCAATCCTTGCAGCTATAACAGCTACTCGACGCCGCCGATGAGCTTCTCGGGGCCACGAGGTTTCCGGCCCAGGGCGAACTCTGGAGCCAAGATGTCGGAAGCGCCATCGATTGCGTGCGGGTCGCTGTAGTAGCCCAGCGCATAGTTGCCCATGGTGTACCCGAGTAGTTCTTGCAGACCAGGGTCAAGATCTTTCGCGATGTTGGGAGGGCACGACAGATAGTTGTTCTCCTCGGTTCGTAGCCACGAAAGGCAATACGTGATGTTGATGCCGGTGCGGGCGTGCGACGACCGGTTTTCTCCACCGCCGTGGGTGACCGAACCTGAGTACAAGAGCACCGAGCCTGCCGACATCACCGCTTGGGTTTTCTCGTCGTTGGTGGCCCGACGATCGTCGTCCCAGTGTTGGCTGCCCGGCACGACTCGGGTTGCGCCATTTTCTGTGGTGAAATCGGTCAACGCCCAGATGGCGTTGAACTGAGGTTCGATCTCGGCGGGGATATAGCCGCCCCAGGCGAGCCTGTCTTGGTGCAAAGGCTGCGTGTTCTGTCCCGGCTTGATGTTGATGACCTGGGTGAGATGCAACTGGATCTTGTTGCTGAACGGCAACAAGAAGCGATGAGCCAGATCCAACACCAACTCGTTCATGACGAGCGAGCGACAAGCTTCGCTGCGGGCAACGAGGGCCCCAGTGCGAGTGGTGCTGCGCCCGACGAAGTCGTCGCGCCCATCGGGCGTGTCCTCGACCCAAGGTGCAAGCTGGCTGGCAGCCTGCTGGTGCAGTTCCGGAGGCATCAGGTTCTCGATGATTACTGCTCCGTCGCGGCCGAAGGCCTCGAGAATCTCATCAACCGGGTCAGTCGGGTCAAAGGTGGTCAGTGCTCCCATGGCCGACAACCTAATCGGCGAAGTCGCAGCGGGCGCGACCGCACGAGCTTCCGGTCGCGTGCGTCACAGACGATGTCGGCTGTGCTTCGAATCTTGTGGTGTCCACCAGTGTTCAGCTCGAGGTCGATGCCTCGGGCTCGGCGACGTCACCCGTCGAGGCTGCCGGGAACTAGCCCATAGGTGAGTTGCGCTTTCGCCAGTCCCACGAGTTGAGCGCTACGAAGCTCTGTGCTCTGCCTATCGGCTCGATCTCAGAACGGTTCTGGGTCTGCGAAGCGGCGCAGCACGTTGGTGCTCATGCGGGCGATGTCATTGTCATAGCCATTGCGAGCGAGCGCTCCGAACCATGAGATGGAGCTGGCCGAAAACACCGCGCCGCCCCCGGCGGTCTCATAGAAGACGATGTCGCCTCGCACGTAGGGATCGGGTAAGGCCACGTCGACGGACCCTTCGAACTCTTCCTTGGTCCGCACCATGTCGGGACCAAACGCCGTGGCCGACGCCAGCACCACCGCATGTTCGGGTGAGCCCAGACGCGTGTCGTAGCGGTCGATCTCTTGCCCGGCTGCACCGCCGCCGATACCCGACATGCCGATTCGGCCTTCGTCTGGTTCGACCCCTTCCCAAATCCAGCTAGCACGGCCCGACATCGTGTCGGCGTGCACGTCGTAGTAGGTGGCGCGCGCGAATCCCTGGGCCGCGAAACCAACGCCGACAAGCTCGTTCGGGGGACGGCCATTGCGGCGCCACATGCCGCCGTATTCGCCGCCGAAGGCGTGGTAGTTCTCGCCGTCGCCGGTTTGCCAGTTGCGCACGCCATCTTCGGCGCGACGCAGCTCCATCGCACCGGGCCATGCGTCGCTAAAGGCCACCCGCCAATAAAAGCCGTTGCCGCCCAGGTACAGGATCCGCCCGCCGCCTCGCTGCCAAGCTGCAAGCGCGTCGAGCATGTGAGTCGACCAATATTCGGGGTGAGAACACGTGACGATAACGCGGTAGGGCTCCAGGGCGGCGAGCCCCTCGGCATGCACATCTTCATCGGCGAGCACGTCGTGGCCAACGCCGGTCTGTTCGAGCCAGGCGTTGATGTCGGTGTCGGGCGTGAAGTTCCAGCCGTCAGCGCCAGGGCGCAGGTTCAGCACGGGTCGAAGGCGAGAGCTGAACATTACGCCGCTGCCGTCGGGATGCTTCTCGTACATCGAGTACCCGAGCTCGTGATGATCCCGCACATACTCGTGCTCGGGCCGAAGGCGGGTCCGAGAACCAATGAAGTCGGCACCGTCGATGAGCTGGCGGTGGTTTGCATAGGCGATGTAGGTCGCCGACGACATCAGCAGTGCAACATCGTTTGTGGGTGCTTCGGGCGCCGGGCGGACAAAGAACGGAACCCGGTCGGTTTCGTCGCCGACTGTCGTGCGGAATGCATAGATGCCACTGGGCAAGTCCGCAGCCAGGTTCACCGTGGCGGTGGCATCCCACCCGGCGTCGTACAGGTCGTCCTTGTGGAAGTGCACGGCGTCCCACTGTTCGGGAGCATCGGACCATCGCTGCTGGGTCCCGTCCCAGGTTGGGCCGGTGATGGCACGTGTTGGTAGCTGGTGAAAGACGCCATGACGCTGTAACGGTCCCACATCAATCATCGCCCGGGACTCCATTGCCTCCTGCATGTTCCAGATGAGCTCAGCGTCGTCGACCACAAGATTGAGACCGCCGACTCGGCCATCGAAGTCGCCCCGGGGCTGGGCGTCGCTGGTCGTGCCGCCGACGATTAACCGGGTGAAATGCAGCTCTCCAGGCGCAATGATCGAGTTGGTTCTGGTCTCGCCGAGTTCGTACCGGTCGCGGCCGGGCGACACCGAAGGCGAGGTCGCAATCGCGGTGCTCAGATGGCCAGCTGCCACATCGAGCGTCACCGAAATGTTGTACCACCGGCCACGAGCAAGAGGTCGCTCACGCAGTGCGACGTCTACGTCGCCACACCTGATCCGAGGGAGTCCGTCGACAATCGCCAACACGAAATGTCGAAGCCGGTCACCATCGCTGGTCGTCGTTTCTATGGTGAGCACACTTTGGGGCTGCTCCGGCAGGGTGGCCAGTGCACTCATCGTGAGTGTGAGCGTGGACTTAGCCACCAAATCTGCAAGATCGACGGTTGCGAAGGATCCAGGTATCAGCGGCTGATGGGTCAGCGCCACGGTCGAGGGAAGATCGGAGGCAACATCGTGTTCGCTAAATCCGGGACCCGACTTAGTTGGATCGCCGCAGCTGATCCTCACGAGCGATAGCTGTGCGTCCCCCGGCAAGTGACTTGACGCCCTCAGTACAACTGACTCGCCCGCTCGAACTGACCAGGGTTCGCAGTATCCCGTGATGTTCTTTTCACTCATCTGTGCACTTTCGCAGAGTCGCACCCGTCGGAAGAAACCAGCAGCTGGCTACGGCTAGGCCCTTCCAAATCGATCACGCTGGGTTGTGGTCTCGGGGGAGTCGGCTTGCCATGACCATCGCGGCGCCGTTGAGTCCCGCCGACAACAAGAACGTAACTCGGTAACTCCCGGAGGCATCAACCAGCAGTTGTGCGACATAGGGGCCCACCGCCGCAAGCGCCCCTGCTGTTCCAAAGATCCGTCCCACGATCGCTCCCGAGTGTTCGCGACCGAAGTAGTCGCCAACGAGCGCTGGAAGAAGCGTGACTCCCGCGCCGTATGCGAGTCCGAACGCAATCGCCGATGGGTACAACATGGCGAGCCCTTGCGAACTCGCAATTGCACAGAATGCGACGGTCTCCAGGCCAAACGCGGTGACCGCCAGACGTCTGCGACCAAAACGGTCTGAGAGCGGGCCGACGAGCAACCGGCCGGCGAGGCCGCCTATCCCGATCGATGAGATCACGGTTGCGGCGGTGACAGGCGAGACACCCAAGTCGCCCGCAAACTGGCTCGCATGCACGAACGGCACGAACACAACCAGGAACGACAACGCATACATGCCCAAGATCAACCAGTAGGTTCTGGTCCGGAATGCCTCGCTCACGGTGAGTCTGTGCTGGCCCTGCAGCACGATCGGTGGTTCGCTGTTGCCATCGGGGAACTGTCCGAGCGATTCCGGGTCACGCCGGAACCAGGACGAACTGATCAGCATGACTGCTCCGCCGGTCACGGCGAACCATGTCAGCGCAATGCGCCATCCATAGGCCTCGACCAGGCTTGCCGCAATAGGCGGCGCCACGATGTTGGCCAGGCTTCCGCCAGCCGTAGCCACGGCCAGGGCCAGGCCACGGCGCTCCACAAACCAGCGCACGACAGTTGCGCTACACGGAACCCACGATGCACTCATGCCAAGCGGAGCGACCACTCCCAAGCCGACGAAGGCGATCCATAGATTCGGCGCAGCTGCCCAGATCAGGTAGCCGCTGGTCAAAAGGACGGCGCCGGTCGCCACGACACGGCGCGGGCCGAAACGATCAGTGAAAATTCCGGTGACCGCAGAGACGGCGCTGTAGCTGAAGATGTAGATCGCGAAGATCAGCTGCAGGCGCGTTTCTGACCAGCCAGTGTCCGCTACGACGTCGTCGACGAAAGTGCCGAAGCTGAATTGGATTGCGTACACGACGAACAGCACCGCAAAGGCGGCGCTGACTACTCGCCATCCGTAGAAGCTCGCACGCATCGAACGCAGCGCTAGTGGTTGATCACGATGGGAACCAGTTCGGCCAACGACGAAATGGTGACCGCCTCGTCATTGAGCCGCTCGAAACGAGCCACGTGTACCTGCTGCGGCGAGAGCTCTTGGGCCTCGACTTGGCGCCACAGGGCGCGATTGATCATGTCGAAGGTCGGGTAACGGTCGTCGGCTCCGGCCTCTGCACCAGCCACCGCCGTTGCATCGGCGAAGGCCATTTCGAACGATGTGTCGGTGTCGAGCAGCGTGTGATCGAGGTCGAGCAGAACATGGGTGAAGGCCACAGTTACGAAGTCTCGCGCATCGGCCAGTACGTTCTTGCCATGAGCACTACCCGCCGTGGCCTGAATAGAGCCGCCCACATCGCCGGCGTATACGAACATCCCCAGCGTGAGATTCCCGACAAGACTGTCCCCCAGATCCACGCCGAAGTGGCTGCCGGGGCGCTCGCCGATGCAGGCCTGACGATGGCCGATGTCGATGCGTACTATTCGGCGGGCGATGCTCCCGGTTTTGGGGCGCTGTCGATGGCCGACTATCTCGGTCTCGATTGTCGTCATTTGAACGACACCGAGACCGGTGGTTCGTCATATCTGTTGCATGTCCAGCAGGCGGCTCAGGCGATCGCCGCTGGCGACATCGACGTTGCGCTCATCACGCTGGCTGGTAAACCCCGCACCGGTGGAGCTGGTCCGGGTGGCAGCGCCCGCTTCAGCAGCGCTCCCGAGTCGGCCTTCGAGACCCAGTTCGGACTCGGCGTCATCGGCGGCTACGCAATGGCGGCCACCCGACACATGCATGAGTTCGGAACAACGAGCGCCCAATTGGCCGAGATCAAGGTGGCGGCCTCGAGCCACGCCCAGCACAATCCCAATGCGTTCTTGAAAGACGTCGTCACGGTCGAGCAGGTGGTCGAGTCACGCATGATTTCTGATCCACTGCATTTGCTCGACGCCTGTGTGGTGACCGACGGTGGTGGAGCGCTCGTGGTTGTGAGCGACGCCGTTGCCGCCTCTCTTGATCGTCATACCGTTCCGGTGCTTGGCACCGGGTTCGGCTTCAAAGGCACGAGCTCGGGCCGAATCGACTTGACCTACACCGGTGCAGCGGTATCGGGGCCCGCGGCCTTCGACGAAGCCGGGGTAGCGCCAGCCGACATCGACTACGCCTCAATCTATGACAGCTTCACGATCACGGTGCTGGTGACCATCGAAGACTTGGGGTTCTGTGACAAGGGAAAAGGTGGCGAGTTCGTGCTCGACGGTGCGCTACACGCTCCGTTTGGCGAGCTTCCGTTCAACACCGATGGCGGGGGACTGTGCAACAACCATCCTGCCAATCGCGGTGGCATGACCAAGGTGATCGAAGCGGTTCGACAGCTGCGGGGCGAAGCCCACGAGGCCGTCCAAGTACCTGATTGCCGACTGGCCCTGGCGCACGGCACGGGCGGATCGATGGCGACACGCATGGGTAGCGCAACACTGATTCTAGGGAGAGACTGATGTCAGCTTTGCCAGCGAAGCCGCCGCATCCGAATGTGGAGACCCAGCGATTCTGGGACGGCACCGCCCAGGGTCGCATCGAACTTCCCGAGTGCGATGACTGTGGGTTCATTGCCTGGTATCCGCGATCGATCTGTCCTGACTGCCAGAGCACCAACATGACATGGCAGACAATGTCGGGCAATGGCACGGTGTACACCTTCTCGGTCACCCGAGCCGGAGGCGGGCGTGCATGGAAAGAGCACCTGCCGTTCGTGGTTGCCTACGTGCAACTCGACGAGGGTCCAACCATGATGACCAACATCGTCGACTGTGACCCCGACACCGTCGAGGTGGGTATGGCGGTCACCGCTGTTTTCGACGACACCGGCGAAGGCACCTCAATCGTCCGCTTCGCTCCTGCCACCTAGCGCACACGTCTCGAAGTGTCGCACCGACCCCCGAACACAACGAGGGGTTGGCACGCAAACAACTAGGATTGAGCCATGTGGCTCGGTAAACGACAGCGTGTTCCAAGGGCCCAACTGCGCGCCGAAGCCACCATTGCGTCAACGCTCGATGGCGCCGATGCCCTGCCCGCATGGAACGCGGTATGGGATCTGATCCAGGCTGGCGACCAAGAGACCAAAGTTCAGATGCTGGCCGAGCTGCGCAACTATGTCAACGCCAGCGCTGGCGATTCATCAACCGCATTGGTCATGGAATTCGAAGCGGCGATCGACGAAACGATGCACCGAGCCGGACCAGCGATTTCGCCGAGCGCCGAGGTCCGTGCTCAAGACAAGCAGGCACAGATCGAGACCCACCGAGCCGCAATGCGAGCCGCTGGAATCCGCCCCGGCGAAGGCATCCCCATGTGGGCGATGTACATGACTCGTCGCAGCAAACGCACCTGGAGCTAGACCACCGGAGGCGCTGACATGTCGCGGTTCGGGTGGTTAGTGACACCGAGCGTCAGTCGGTGGGGTAGGCACCCACGTAGTCACGGACGCGTTGTTGCAGGTGCCGGGCCCGAGCTTCTTGGTAGTTGCCAAGCGTTTGACCACGTTTGTAGCTCGCTCGAAAGCCCTTGGTCTGGGCTGCCATGTTGGACGTGTCTTCGTCGTACACCCGACCAAGGCCACCAAGTCCTTCGGCGATGCTGTAGCTGTCGTCGACACCGAGTTCGATTACATCGGGAGGGTAAGGGGCGGCGCCCTCGGCAGGTCGAGGCCGCATCATCAACAGGTCGAAATAGCTGTGATCGATTGACTCTGGATCGGGCCTGAATCGATAGACCATCGGCAGCTGCAAGCCAGGGAAGAAGAACGCGTTGGGAAACAAGAAGTACTCGATCGAGTCGAGCGTCATCGACTCGCTCAGGTGCGAGTAGTCGTGACCAAACGTGGCCGCCATCTGATCCTGGATCATCTTGGCGTAGACGTCTCGGGCCCGCATGCCGTCGGGGATCTCGGCGCTCTTGGTACCTCGGCGACGTGACTGGCGCGCCAGTAATTCCGCTTCGGTTCGGGGCGGGTTGCGCAGCGGACTGTTGAGCACGGTGCTGTGAATGAAGCGAGAGACATTGTCGCCAAAGATGTCGTAGGCGGCAGTGACCTCGTCGCCGACCTTGCCAGTCGAGTGGGTTTCGCGCACGTGATACGCCTCGAGGAACGCTTCGGCCGCAGCCTTCCAGTTGCACGGAAGACGCTTGCGCACGTGCGTCTCGATGTAGCGATCTTCGAGACCCCAGTCGGCCCAGTGGTTAGGCATGACACCGAGGAAGTCGGCAAGCGGAGCGGCATCGGGATCGAAGTTGATGAACACGAATCCCTGCCAAGTGTCGACCGACATCTGCGGAAGCTGGTGCGACTCGTTGCTGACATGGGGAAAGTCCCAACGGCCGGGGATCTCGACGATCGTGCCGTCGAGCGCCCAATTCCAGCCGTGAAATGGGCACCGAAGTGTCTTTGAGAACCCGCAGGTGCCGGCAGGTTTAAGCTGCGTTCCGCGGTGCATACAGGCGTTGTAGTAGGCCCGGATCTTGCCGTCGTCGCCACGGACGACGAGCGCAGAGTGCGGGCCCACGTCGTACACGTAGTAGTCGCCAGGCTCAGCGACATGGTCGACATGGCACGCCCATTGCCAGACCCGGGGCCACATGAGTTTGTCTTCGGATTGGGCGTACTCGACCGATGTGTACACCGAATAGGGAATGTCGTCGTCGCCGAGAAACTCATAGGACTCGGCCAACAGGGCATCGGGCGGGGGCGTGGGATCGTCACGAAGTTGGTCGTACAGGCTCGGACCTATCTCGCGGGCCTCGCCCGGCGCAAGCTGCTCACTCATAGATAGAGACTAGCCCTGAGGCTGAATGAGATCGATTGCTGACGGCACAACTTCAATGATGACTCGGTTGACATCGTCGAGGCCGGCCGCAATATCGCGGTGGAGCATCGAGCTCGCCCAATCGTGTCCGTCGGCCAAACGATTGCGCAGCCGCTGGGTGAGTCGATCCCTGGTTTCGCCAGTGTCGTGACACACTGCGGTTCCCGTGATCGTCAGATTGTCGAGCCCATCTGGCACAGCAAAAGCAACGTCGCTTCGTCGCCGAGCGTTTAAGTATTTAGCGGCCCCCGAACGGCACGAGATGACGACGTCGGAGCCGTCCCAGTCATAGGCAACCATGGAGAGCTGTGGGGCGCCGCTGCCTCGTGCCGTTGCCAGCAGGCCCCAGACGTGAGAGGTCAGGTAGGCGTGTTGCGCGTCGGTTGGCGTCATTGTCGGTGGGCGGCGATCGCAGCGCCGACGATGCCGGCGTTGTTCCCGAACGTGGCTAATGCACGTGGGGTCGGCGAGGTCAGCTGGTTGGCGAACTTGTCGAGCTTCTTGCTGGCGCCGCCGCCGATGATGAACAGCGAAGGTGTGAAGACGCGATCGACCCGTTCCAAGAAGTAGTTGAATCGCTGTCCCCACTCGGTCCATCCCAGCCCGTTGTCTTTGCGAGCCTTGTCGCCCGAGTAGAACTCGATCGGGTCGCCGTCTTTGCCCGGCATCCGTCCGAGCTCGATGTTGGGTATCAGAACACCGTTGCGGAAGACACCGGAACCGAGACCGGTACCGATGGTGACCATGATCACCGTGCCTGATTTGCCCCGGCCGGCTCCGAGTTCCATTTCGGCGATGCCAGCCACGTCGGCGTCGTTGTGCACGACAAACTTCTGGCCGGTGGCCTGCTGAAAGAGCTCATCGACCTGGGTGCCGCGCCATGCTTGGTCGATGTTGCCTGCGGTACGCGCCTGCCCATCGACGACCACCGTCGGGAAGCTGCATCCGACCGGGCCGGTGTAGCCCAGCTCGACCACGAGTTCGTCGACGACGGCGGCAACTCTGTCAGGCGTCGATGGCGAGGGCGTCGCGATACGCACTCGTTCGCTCAACAATTCCCCGCTGGCTGTGTCGACGATTGCCCCTTTGATGCCGGAGCCGCCAACGTCAATTCCGAGCGTGCCCATCGGTTCATCCCCTTGTTCGATTGCATGCATCTGGTGTCCCGAAGGTAGCCGATATCGCTGGTGCAGAGCACCCAGCACACCTTCGCCCAAAATGGGAAACAGGAGGCATGCGGTGGTTGGGGCCTACGCTGCGACGGTGAGCCAAGGCTGCCTCTGACGTGAGAAAATACGAACAGCTTCTCGCCATCTGCATCTCCACAGTTCTCGTGATGGCTGGCCAAGGCGTGATCAGCCCGATCCTGCCCAAGTACGCCAAGAGTTTCGGTGTGTCGACCACCATGATCGGTGCGACCGTCACTGCGTTCGGGTTGGCTCGGCTGCTAACCAATGTGCCAGCCGGAATGCTAGCTGATCAACGAGGCCGGCGCATCCTGCTCGTAGGTGGTCCGCTGATCACCGCGCTCGGCATGTTCGGTTCAGGACTTGCAGAGTCAATCTGGGTGTTGCTGGTCTTTCGCTTCATCGCTGGCCTGGGATCAGCGCTCTACATGACTGGCGCCACGATCTATCTCTTGGACATCGCCAGCTCCGAGCAGCGGGGCCGCTTCATTGCCACCAATCAAGGCGCGCTCCTCGTGGGCGTCGGGTTCGGTCCAGCGCTGGGCGGACTGCTTGCCAGTCGGTATACGTTGGCCACACCTTTCTACGTCGTTGCCGTTGCAGGCGTTTTGACCGCGATCTACAGTTTCTTCCGATTGCCCGAGACATTCACTCGCAGTGACCGCGAGAAGAGCGCGGCAGTCCAGGCAACCGAGCCCGCCGTGTCTCGATGGGCACTGTTGCGGTCAAACGATTTCTTGCTGGTTGGGCTCGTGACGATCGGTGTCTTCTCGGTGCGCGCTGGTGTCCGTCAGACTCTGGTACCGCTGCAGCTCGAGGAGGCGTTTGGCTTCGAAGTCGACGAACTGGGCGTGCTCTTCACCGCGCTCGGAATCATCGGCATAGTCCTGATCTGGCCTGCGGGGTGGGCCACCGACCGTTTCGGACGCAAAGCAATCATCGTGCCGACTGCTGGCCTGATCGCAATCGGCATTGGCATCGTCGCCATTGCGAACACACTCCCGATGTTCATCGCCGGGCTGACAATCTCCGCGGTCGGCTCGAGTATCACGGGCCCTGCCCCGGCTGCATTCGTGGCTGACCTGGTGACCGAAGATCAGCGAGGCGCAGCGATGGGGCTGTACCGAACCTGCGGCGACATCGGCATCGTGGTTTCACCAGTGCTGAGCGGGTTGTTGGCCGACGCCGTATCGATTCCGTTTGCGATAGCGGTCAACGCCGTGTTCATCGGTACCGCCGCCTTGGCGTTCTTGTTGTTTGCGACCAATGCCAAGCCCAGGTCTCAGGACTCCGCGGAGATAGAGGGCCGCAGGGCTACCGCGTAAGGTATTGACATGAACGATGCCATCGTGGTCGGCGCTGGCTTTGCCGGCATGTACATGACCCATAAGTTGAGTGGCCTGGGCTTCACTGTTCGAGGATTCGAAGCTGGCGACAATGTCGGCGGCACCTGGTACTGGAACCGGTATCCAGGAGCCCGCTGCGATGTCGAAAGCATGGAGTACAGCTATCAGTTCGACCACGACCTCCAACACGAGTGGGAATGGACCGAGCGCTACGCAAGCCAGCCCGAGATTCTTAGCTACATCAACCACGTTGCTGATCGGTTCGACTTGCGCCAGCACTTCGCCTTCAACACCAGGATCGAAGCTGCGGCATTCGATGAGGCACGCGATCTTTGGACGGTACGCACCAGCACCGGCGACGAAGTCACCGCCCGGTTCTTGGTCATGGCCACCGGATGCCTGTCGTCGACGAACACGCCCGACATCGACGGTATCAATTCTTTCGGCGGCGAGGTGCTGCACACCGGACGATGGCCCCGCGACGGCGTCGACCTGGCCGACAAGCGCGTCGGCATCGTCGGCACAGGGTCATCGGGCGTGCAAGCCATACCGGTACTTGCCGAACAGTCGGCCCACCTGGCGGTCTTCCAGCGCACAGCGCAATACACCATTCCCGCTCGTAATCGTGCCCTCACCGATGGCGACATCGCTTCGGTCAAAACCGACTATCCGGCATTTCGACGAGGCAACAACGCAATGCCGGGCGCCTACGGCTACTCCTACGATGCCGAGCGGAAATCTGTCTGGGATCTCACGCCCGACGAGCGCCAGGCCGAACTCGAACGGCGCTGGGCCATCGGTGGCACGACGTTCATGTGGGCGTTTCGCGAGTCGATCCAGGACTACGACGCCAACCAGATCGTGGCCGAATTCGTCCGAGGGAAAGTTCGCCAGATAGTGCGTGATCCGGCAACCGCGGATCTGCTGAGTCCACATCACGTCATTGGCTGCAAGCGCATCGTGGTCGACACCAACTATTTCGCCACATTTAATCGCGAGAACGTGCAGCTTGTCGATGTGAGCGCCACGCCGATCGACAAGGTCACAGCCACCGGCGTTCGGGTCGGTGATGTCGAGCACAAGATCGACACGCTCATTTTCGCCACCGGGTTCGACGCCATGACTGGCACCCTCCTGCGCATCGACATCACCGGCCGCAACGGCACCAAATTGGTCGACAAGTGGGCGGCAGGCCCTCGCACGTATCTCGGGCTGAGCGTGCCCGAATTTCCAAACCTCTTCACGATCTCGGGACCGGGCAGCCCGTCGGTACTGACGAACATGGTTGCCTCGATCGAACAGCACGTCGAGTGGATCGCCAAGTGCATTGAGTACATGCAGGAACAAGGTCACACCAGTGTCGAAGCGACCGAAGAGGCCGCCCACAAGTGGGTCGATCACGTCAACGAACTTGCGGACCAAACGCTGTACCCGTCGTGCAACTCGTGGTATCTCGGCGCCAACGTCCCCGGCAAAACTCGCGTCTTCATGCCGCTACTGGGGTTTCCGCCCTATGTCGAAAAGTGCACTGCGGTGGCCGAAGCCGGCTACGACGGGTTCGAACTCTCACGGGTCGCTGACTAGGTCTAAGCGTGCGCTAGCCGCAGGGCTGAAAGTAGTTCTGTTGGGGTTCGTAGCCGGCAGCGATCGCAAGGTCTTGAAATTCGACCAGGCCGGGCTGGCGGGCAAACCAGTCCATCTTTGCTCGTAGTCCGGGGGTGTCGACGTCGAGTCGGAACACGTATGCCGAGAAAGACTCGGCGAAGTCTTCTTCGGGACGGCTGGCGGCGTAAGGCCCGAGAAATCCTGAGTCCAGTGCACAGCGGCCGTCGCCACCAGCCGATGTTGGGTCGCCGAATGGGTCGATCTCATCCAGGAGTTGTGGGCCCCAGAATTGGAGGATCCAATCCCACATCAGCGAGTCCTCGCGGTAGCAGCCTTCGCCATTGTCCCAGGTGGTGCACTCTTCGGGCAGCACGAAGCGGTCGATCTGGCTCTCGAGTGAAGTGAAGACGTGGCTGAACTCGTGTGCCATGGTGAGCCGCAGCTCATCGACGTCGGCCTCGGCCTCCTCGAGGTTGATCGACATCTGATAGATCGAGCCTTCGTAGTCGAGCGTGTTCACGAACGCCAAAGTGCTTTCGCCCTGTTCACTGCTGATGTAGCCGCCGAAGAGCGCAAGGTCGTGCAGCTGGCCCGGCGGTGTGATCGAGGCAAGGATCTGCCAGGACTCGATGAGTCGCGGATCGGGTGTGCCGAAGCACGCTGCGCCGAGATTGCCGTCGACGACAACGTGCGCCACGGTGAAGAACGTGTTGCTGTAGGCCGACAGATCCTCTTCGTCGCATGCGGTGTCGTCGCGAGTAAGCCGGTAGTCGATGCCGCCTCCGTTGACTGGATCAGAGAATGGATTGTCATCGCCAGCTGTTGACGTGGGTTCGGGCGTTGCTTGGACCGGTGGCACCCGGCTCAACGGCTGATCTGGGAGTTCCTGGTCTCGGACGGAGCCGTCGGTTCCATCGCTGCTGAGTGCGGGGTCGCTCTTGTCTCCCTTGTCAGGTCGTTCGACGTCGTCTGATTGCGCTGCTATCGCAGTCGGCTCGGCTTGCGGGGTGTCGCCCGGGTCGTTGGTTGGTGCAGCAGATACTTGCTGGGCATCGACATCGACACGGCAGGCGACCAAAATGGTGAGGCAAGCAATAAAAAGTCCGATGTTTCGGAGCCAATGAGGGTGGGCGTCCATAGGACTTCGACAGTACCGGCGCGCGCCCGTCGACAGGGGTCGCCGTCGCTACGCCAACCCTGGCTGGTCAGAATCGGCGACTGTGGTGGTTTCCTCGTGGGGATGCACGACCAGCTGCGGGAACGGGATGACGACGTTGGCTTTCTTCAACGCTTCGTCGACTGCGACCACAACCTGGCTCTGCGCAACTTGGGACTCGAGGCGGTCGCTGTAGTGCCAGAAGCGGAGTTCTACGTTGATGCCGTGGTCGCCAAAGCCAACAGCAAGAGCCTCGGCGGGGGGAAGATTGCCGTCGTCGAGCACGGCACGGGCGGCCTTGCCGAGTTGCGAAAGCACCCGCGGTAGTTCACAGCCGTAGGGCAGAGAGATCGGCATGATGGTCCGCCGCACCGGTTCGTGGGTCCAGTTCACGAGCGGTTCGCTCAGAACCTGGCCATTGGGGATGTGGATTGCCTCGCCGTTGTAGCTCAACAGCAGCGTTGATGTCGACGTGATGTCGAGAACGGTGCCCTCGAACCCATTGCTGCGAATTTGATCGCCGCGACGGAATGGACGCCGGGCCTGCAAGACGGCGGATCCAACGAGGTTGACCAACAACGGCTGTAGCCCGACCGCGATGAAAAGAGCACCGATACCAAGAGCCCCGAGCGCAGGACCGACCTCGACTTCGAGTTCTTGCAACGTGTAGTACGCGCCCGCCGAAAGCACCACCACCATAAGGACGCGCCCGCCGAAGTCGGTGAGCTCTGCGTGGGTGTCTTTTTTGCGGATCCGACGCTTGGTGAGTCGGCGGATGATGATGGCGAGCACGATGGTGCTCGATGCAACGACGCCCGCGGTGATCCAGTCGCTCGCCGTGAGTTGGGCAACCAGGACAGTGAACACGGCTCACTAGCCTAGGACACTGGCCGGCAATACAGGCCGAGCGCGTACCACGCTGATCGGGCGAGCAGAGGTGGCTGGCAGGTGATCCGACCACCGGTATCACCGACTCGAGTCCTAGAAGAACCTGCGTTGTTCCTGTTGCTGATGAGAAATTGTGCAAGTGCGCCGGGTGAATCTCGGCCGCGCGTGCGCGTGCCCTGCCCGCAAATCGTGTACACCAAGGCTATGAATATGCGGGCCTATGCGTTGGTGACGAGTGCGTATTGGACGTTCACCGTCACCGACGGAGCGCTCCGCATGCTGGTGCTGCTGTACTTCCACGATCTGGGATTCAGTCCCATCTCGCTTGCGCTTTTGTTTGTCCTGTACGAGTTGTTGGGCGTCTTCACCAATCTCATCGGCGGGTGGATCGGCGCTCGCTTTGGCCTTCACCGCACGCTCACGTCTGGATTGGCCCTGCAGGTCGTGGCCTTGCTGGTGTTGACTGCGGTGAGCCCGGCGTGGAACCAAGGTTTCGCAGTCGCCTGGGTCATGGGTGCGCAAGCAATCTCGGGAGTCGCCAAGGACCTGACGAAGATGAGCGCAAAGTCGGCGGTCAAGGTGGTCGTGGCCGAGGGATCACTGTTTCGGTTCGTGGCGCTGCTGACGGGTTCGAAGAATGCGCTCAAGGGCGCAGGGTTCTTCGTCGGGGCCGCTTTGCTCAGTTGGCTTGGCTTCCGCCCAGCACTCCTCGTCATGGCCGTCGCAGTCGGTGCCGCTCTCGCCGTGGTGGTTTTTCGGCTTGGTGACCTGGGCCGGGTCGAAAGCAAGCCGCCGCTGGCCGCCGTCTTGCGCAAGTCGGGGTCGATAAGGCGTCTGTCGCTTGCAAGATTCTTTCTCTTTGGTGCCCGAGACATTTGGTTCGTTGTTGCATTGCCGGTGTTTCTCGACGACGTGCTGGGGTGGCCCTTCCCCTCGATTGGAGCCTTTCTGGCTGTGTGGGTCATCGGGTATGGCGCAGTGCAAGCGTCAGCTCCTCGGATTATGGCGGAGTTTCGTGAGACGACCCTGGGTGCATACGGCCTCTTGTTGCCCATGGCCGCCATTGTCTGCATCATTGCGGTGTCGGTTCAGTCGAGTCAGCTCAAAGCGCTGATCACCGTCGCTGGACTCTTGTTCTTCGGGGTCATGTTCGCGCTGACCTCGTCGGTCCACTCATTCCTGATCCTCGCTTACTCCAAGAGCGACGATGACGTAGCGATGGATGTTGGCTATTACTACTCGGCGAACGCGGCCGGCAGGCTCATCGGGACGGTGCTTTCGGGTGTGCTCTACACAATCGGTGGCTTCCCAGCTGCGCTCGTCGGAACTGCCGTGTTCTTGATCGTGACGCTCTTGGTCTCGCTGCGACTGCCGCCTGCCGGCCCCCATACCCAGAGGAGATCTCATGTGGGAGTGTCCTGACTGTCAACGCAGATTCGGACGGTTTGGTCAAGGACACGAGTGTGCGCCTGCGATGAGTATCGAGGAGTATTTCGAAAGCGGCCCAGACTTCGAGCGCCCGATCTTCGAAGTGGTTCTCGCGCACATGCAGGGCTTGGACCCGGCCATCTGGTTCGAACCAGTCTCGGTCGGCATCTTCTTCAAGCGGTGTTCGGTGTTCCTGTCGCTGCGCACCATGACCAAGTGGATTGCGGTCGGCTTTCAACTCGAACGGCAACTCGAACACCCGAGACTGTCACGAAAAGTGCAGCGGAACGGCAACCGTTACTACCACGTGGTCAACGTCAAGACCGCCGTCGAAATAGACGACCAGCTTCTCGATTGGCTGTCCGAGGCGTGGGCCGCCGACCTCTAGGAACATCTGATCACGGCATACCAGTGGCGTGCTTGGCTGCAGCGATGTTGGCGTCGAGGTGATCGAGGCTGCGCCCGCCGAGTGGCACGATCAGCTGGTCGACACCTGCAGCTGCGTACGCCTCGGCAGTCCCAGGCTCGACCTTCACTCGGTTGGGGCAAAGGTAGATCTTGATTTCGGAACGGTCTCGACCAACTGCATGCAAATGTTCGTGGAGTCGAGCGCGATGGTCAGCCACCGCGTCTGGCGCCACGCCGAACCCGTACCAGCCATCTGCAAATCGGGCGACCCGGCGCAATGCAGGAGCACTTTCACCGCCGACAAAGATGGGTGGATGCGGCGACTGCACTGGCTTGGGATTGAAGTTCGCATTGGTGATCGTGACGGTTTCGCCAGAGAAATGCACCGGGTCGGCGCCCCACAACGCCTTCATGGCATCGATGTACTCGTTGCATCGTGCAGCCCGAGTGCCGAAGTCGAGCCCCAACGAATCGAATTCCTCTTCGAGCCAACCAATGCCGACCCCGAAGTCGACCCGTCCGCCGGAGAGGTAGTCCAAATCAGCGACCATTTTGGCGGTGTACACGGGCTGGCGTTGGGGCACGAGACAAATGCCCGTGCCCAGACGTAGCGTGGTGGTGTGGGCGGCGATGAAGGTAAGCGCGTTAAACGGGTCAAGCACACCATCGGGATTCCCCGGGACCTTGCCATTGGATGAATATGGGTACGACGACGCGTATTCCGGAAACAGCAGCACATGCTCAGGTACCCATACGGCAGCGAAGCCAGCATCCTCGATGCGGCGTGCTGCGCCAACAATGAAGTCGACCGGCGTACGGTGCGAGAAGCCAGTGGTGACAGCAATTTCCATCAACCGATACTCGCCGCGATCGATCGGCTGACACAAACGGGCGACGCGGCGCCCACGACTACCCGACGGTTTGGACCCGGGCTCGAAATACTAAGAGCTGACGGGTAGCGGCGTCGATGTGGTGCGAAGCCGGCCCTGCGTGCAGTTGCCCGAACTGGGGGAAGATGACGAGTTGGTCGCCACGACTAAAGCAGTGGTCAAGCCGGTCGGCGCCGAAATCATCAAGAGTTGTCTGTGGATAGTTGATCTGCGACATGGGGCGCAGCGGACTGTGTTCGAGCGCACCAGTTGCCACCCGAGGACCCATGTGTTCGCCGATGATTGCGACGACCCCAACGCTGTCTGTTGGCGTGAAGGTGTCGTCGTCCATATGGGCGAGCCCTTCGAGCAGCGCCACGTCGGTGAGCGACGCGGTGACGTAGGCGTCGCCGTCGACAGTGACCTGGTGACTGCTCAGCGCCTCACGTATCGTCCGGTTCAGCCACGTTGCGAGGGGAAACCACGCATCGACAAATGGCTGGTTGTCACTCATGGCTGTGACCAGGTCAGTGCTCACGACGAACGTTTCGATCGTCGGCTCATCTGCCCGGAGGCCGGGCGGCCACCCGGGCCAGTCGCCGCACTCGATCGCGGCCATGCCATGCTGCACGATGCGGTGAGCCCCGTCACCAACCGCAACGACATCGCGTTTGCGAAGGGTCAGCGACGTGGCAAAGGCCGTATCTAGAGCCTGAACCGGTTCGCGACTGACCATGTGCCATTTTGCACGAAGAACAGCCGACGCGTCTACCTTCGAGCAGTGGCCGCTCATGCAGACCTGATCGAGTTCTATCGCAGCTACGGCGAGTCATCGTTCGAGGTCGACGAGCCGGCCTACGCCGAGGTGTGTCACCACTTGGGCGACTACCCCGGTCTTGTCGAGCTGATCGCAGCGCATGATCCCGACGCGCAACAGCCCAACCTGCTGTTTGCTGCTGTTCACTACCTGATTCTCGGTGGCGCAGAACACCCACTGGCCGACGTCTATGCCGGCCGAAGCAACGCTGCGCCCGCCCCACTGTTTGCTGACTTCGTGCAGTCGCATCGCAACGAGGTCAACGAGCTTCTCCGCACGCAACGCACGCAGACAAACGAGGTTGGGCGGTCAGCAGTCCTCGCCCTCATGCTTCAAGATGCGCAGCGTCGCACTGGCCTGCCGCTGGCCTGGATCGATCTGGGCGCCAGCGGCGGACTAAACCTCAACGTCGATCAGTTCCGTATCGAGTACCGCCACGACGGTCAGGTCACGTCGACAGGACCAGGCGACGCAACGGTTTCGCTCGAGTGCAACGTCCGTTCGGGGCAGCCACCACTGGACGATAAGCATGCCGATATCGCATGGCGCGTCGGAGTGGACCGCGCTCCGATCGACGTCACCGATGACCAGCGTGCCCGGTGGCTCAAGGCGTGCCTGTGGCCAAGCAAGCAAGAACGCCACGAGCGAATCGACGCAGCAATCGAGGTGGCCCGATCACATCGGCCCGTTCTGATCGAAGCCGATGCAGTGGCTGGGGTCGAAGCAGCCATAGGGCACGCTCCAACCGACGTCGCCTTGGTGATGACCACAACCTGGGTCTGGTACTACCTGCCACCAGAAACTCGCGCTGGCGTCGTGAGCGTCCTCCGACAAAGCGAGCGCCCCGTGTTGTGGTACAGCCTCGAAGGCCGTGGCGTGGTCGAACCGCTCGGCGAGTCAGCCGGACGCGATGTCATCGACTCCATGATTGGTGTTGTGGTCTATGACGGCGCAGCTAGTACAGATGCCGAGGTGCTGGGTATGGCGCACCCGCATGGGGCGTGGCTCGATTGGTACTAGTGCTCCGGTTGCAGCACTAGCCAGCGAGGGATTGAATGGTGGCCCACACCTCGGCATCTACCTCGACCTGCGGTGGCGCTGCCGCAACTGGTCGGGACCCAGCCCCAGGCAGTCGGGCCCCCGGTTGGTCTTCGATCACGAGGGCGAGCGCCTCGATTCGATCCCAGAACCCATCGCTCGCGTAGGCCTCTGGATCGATCAGAATATAGAACTGCCCGATGTCATGATGCGGTCCATCCGGCGCCTTCAGCGGTGGAATATCCACACTCGAGCGCCCGCCCGTGAGTGCTGAAGCCAGCACCTCGACGAGTAAGCCAAGTCCGTAGCCCTTGTAGCCGCCGGCCGAAAGCAACGATCCTTCCAGTGCCTCGTTCGGATCGGTAGTGTCGTTTCCGTCGGCGTCGACGGCCCACCCAACGGGAATTGCCTCCCCTGCCGCAGCGGCCATGGTGATCTTGCCGAGAGCGATCGCGCTGGTGCTGTAGTCGAACTGGAATGCGACGCCGCCGCCCCGTGCGGGCACGGCCATCGCTACTGGGTTCGTACCGAGCACCGGTCTCGTGCCGCCGGGCGGGGAGACCCGCGCCGATGAGTTGGTGGCGCCGATGGCGACCAGCCCTTCCTCGGCCAACTGTTCGGTGAAATAGCCAAGTGAGGTGCAGGTGTGACTGTGTTCGATGGAGAAACCACACGTGCCGTTGGTCTTGGCTGCGGCGACAGCAGTTGCGAAGCCGCGCTTAAAGGCCCATTGGGCAAAGCCGTACCTGGCGTCGACCCGCACGCTGCCTGCGGCGTCGTGGGTGACCACTGGTTCGACGTCGCCGAAGACTCTGCCGGTGTCGAGTTGACGGCAATAACTCTCGACGTAGTACAACCCGCAGATGCGGTTTCCTTTCGCCTCGGCAACGCGGACGGCGTGGGCGACGCTGCTAGCAATTTCAGGGGTGGCTCCGTGGGCCCGCAAGGCTGCATCGGTGACGGCCTGGATTTCGTTCAAATCGACGGTCTGCATTCGCTGAGACTAGTGCCGTCTTCGATGACGGGCCGCCTGAACTGCAACGGAAGCTAGGCGCGGCGAGCGGCCACTCGCAGGGAGTAGCCGTTCGTCGAGCGTAGTGCCCGATTCAGTTGGCGGCGGCGTCGCCGTTCTTAAAGACTTCGCCAATCGCGGCAAGCGAGCCGAGCGCACCTGCGGTCTCGAGCGGCATGAAGATCTTGGTCGCCTGACCGTCGGCCATTGTTCCAAGAGTCTCCAGGTACTTGACCGCGAGAAGATCCGGTGTTGGGTCGCCTTCGTGGATCGCACGGAACACCCGCTCGATTCCTTGAGCCTCGCCCTCGGCGAGCGTGACCTTTTGGAAGGCCTCGGCTTCGGCGAGTTGTTTGATGGCTTCGGCCCGGCCGTTGGCTTCGAGAATCTGCGACTCGCGAATACCTTCGGCCTTGAGAATCTGAGCGCTCTTGGTGCCCTCGGCGTCGGTGATCTGTGCACGACGGTCGCGCTCGGCCTTCATCTGGCGGTGCATGGCCTCGGTGACATCGGCGGGAGGGTCGATCCGCTGGATCTCGACCCGCACTACTCGCGTGCCCCACTGGTCGGTAGCGACATCGAGAATGTTGCGCAACTCGTTGTTGATGGTGTCGCGAGACGTCAGCGCCTGATCGAGGTCCATGTCGCCGACCACGTTACGTAGGTTGGTTTGGGCGAGCTTGGTTGCCGCGACGATGAAGTTGGCGACGTTGTATTTGAGCTTGACCGGATCGGTCGCCTGGTAGTAGACGACGGCGTCGACGGTCACGCCCACGTTGTCCCGGGTGATGACTTCTTGCGGTGGAACATCGACGACCTGCTCTCGCATGTCGACTCGCTGAAGAGCCTGGATGAACGGCACGATAAATCGGAGCCCTGGGCCGACCGTCTTCTGGTACTTGCCGAACTGCTCGACAAGCCCTAACTCAGACTGTTGGACCATCCGTATGCCTCGGGCGGCAAAGACCACCAGCAAGACAATCACTAACAGGAAAAACCCTGCGACTGGATCCATTTATTTCTTCTCCTTGTTTCGAAAACTTTGGGTGTCGAACTGATTGGGCGTGTTCGTCAAGTCGATGCGACGACGAAGCGGGCTCCACGGACTTCGCTGATACGAACGACTGCGCCCGCAGGAATGATCTGGTTGCCGTCGGTTATGGCCAACCAGCTCTCGGTCTCATAGCGCACCCGTCCGACTGTGCCGAGACCTCGGATGGGCTCGGTGACGACGGCAGTCTGGTCGACATAGCGGGTCGCTCCGACCGGGGCGATCTCGTCGTCGTCCTTCGAAGCAAACTCTCGTAGCCCCCACAGTGCAAGTGCTGACACGAAGATGAACGTCAGTATCAGAACCGGTGGCTCGACCTTGGCGAAGGCCAATGCGCTTGCGACGGCGGCACCGATACCGAAGGGGAGTACGAAGAAGCCACCAGTGAACATCTCGCCGATGAGCAGCGTGAACGTCGAGATCACAAAGACCCATTGCCACGATTCGAGTCCCTCGAAGTCGCTTTTGGGTCCGAGTAGAAGCGCCAGAATCGTGACGGCTGCAATGACAGCGAGTGAGATATACAACCGCTGGGTCGTCTTCTCAGCTGCGGCCTCGCGAGCGGATTGGGCTTCGCTGACCGACCCTGATGCAACCCGAACCGGCTGGACGCCGGCCCAAGACCGGGCGAATGCGTCGATGTCGGGACCAACAACAGACTCGGCGGACTTGCCGGCGCTGCGGGCGTCGACCAGGTGCGATGCGAGCTCGGTGCGCATGTCATGGATCGATGCGCTGGCGATGCTCTGTTGGCGCCATACGAGCTCGCAGGCATTGAGGATGGTGCTGATATCAGACATGGTTGCGTCCCTTTAAGATCTCGCTGACTCCGTCGGACACCCGGTGCCATTCATGTGACCAATCTTGGAGTCGTTCGGTTCCGGTTGGCTTGATTCGGTAATACTTACGAGGTGGGCCGCCAGGCGATTCCACGAAGTAGCTGTCGACGTAGCCCCGCTTTTGTAGACGCGACAGTAGGGGATAGATGCTGCCCTCGCTCACAAGCTCGAGACCCCTCGTTTGCAGCTTGCTCGCCATCTCATAGCCGTAACTCGACTCTTCGGCGATGATGGCCAACAAACACATGTCGAGGACTCCTTTGAGTAGCTGTGAACTGTGTTCCACGAATGCTCCGGTGCGTTCGGATCGGGTACCTTGGATAAGCAGACACCTTGTTTAACAAAGTACCTTGGTACACAAGGTAATGAGTCGCCGGGTGCTCGTCAAGCAAAACCGACCACCATGTCGTCGGGGCTGGCAGCAACAGGCCAGTGCCGCAGCGCCCGGAAGCCACAAAGCGAGAAGGGACTCGTCACCCCCTCCGGTGACGAGTCCCAGACCTATGCGGTGCGGTCTCGATATCTCTACGCGTTATGGAGCGTCAGCTCTTCCTAGTTGTAGTTGCTGAATCCGCGGCCGTGGGATCGGTCTCGCCGGATTCGTCCGAATCTGGCGCATTTGACCCAGATGGGGGAGTGGTCCCGATGGTCGCATCTGCCACCGTGGGCGGTGGGGGTGGCGTCGTGGCCCTCGTATTTGTAGCAGCATCGGGCTGGGCGCCGCGTCGGCGACGAAGCCCAGCTAAGAGGGGCACGCCCACGAGCAGGCCAACGGCCACGAAGGGTGCAATCGCTACCAAGACCAAGGCCACCACGATTGCTGCCGTCTTCAGCGCATCCCAGCTCCGGGTCAACACGGTTCCGAACGACGGGAACCCGGCGTCGAAGTCCGTGACATCGAATCGTATCGAAGCAGCTGTTGCGCCGACTTTTTCGTCGAGTTCGGCTCTGTCGGCATCGAGTGCAGTGGCGCTGACGGAGGTCCGTACCCGGACTGGTTTGGTTAGCTCGATTTCGTGAGCAAGGACCAGGATCTCACCCGGGGCGAGCTGCACGGCGGAGCCATCGACGACCACAAGCGAGTCGATCGTGGCATCGAGCGCCGGGTCGTCGAGCGTGATGTCAACCAGCGGTGTGTCGCCGGTATTTGTCACCAAGTAGCAGATCGTGATGGGGTCACCGACCTCGCCGCTGCGGGTGCCCTGGTTGTCGAAGCAGCCGAAACCTTCATCGTGTGCGCCATAGGAAAGGGCATTGATGGCGATCCCGGGGCGGGTGGTCAGTTCGGTGACAAAGACCGTGATGGTTGCCAAGTCAACTTGGTTGCGGACGGTGCGCAGCTGGCCTCGAAGTTGCTCAAGGCTGGTTTCTCGCTCCAACAACTGGTTTTCGACGGTTGCGATGGTTTCGAGCTCGGTGGCGTCGTCGAGCAGCGCTCGCAGCCGCAGCACGCTGGCCTCAGAAGTGTTGATCCGGCTTTCCAGGTCCACAACGATGGCGCTGACATCGTCGGCCGAAATGGACTGCGACCGCACCTCGCCAATAGCGCCTAGATCGTTGAGTGCGGCTTGAAATTGCTCAGGGAGCACCTTGAAGGTGAGCACGCTCGACCCGCCTGCGCCGCCGCGAGTCTCCTGCGAGAACAGAAACCCGCCGCGACCTTCGATAGACCGGATGGCGTCGCGGGTCGCGGTCGAAACGTCGGTTGATGCGAGCTCGAGGGTGGCGGTGAAGATGATGTCGCGGCCGAGGTCAGGCAGTTGGGCGGCCACGTCACTACCGGCGGCGCCCGAGGTAGTGACACCGGGCTCAGAAGCCATGTCATCAGAATCGCCGTCGAAACTTACTTCGTCCATCGGTTCGTCGGCCATCGGTGTTTGGGGCGCATCGAGGCCGCCTCGGACCGACATTTCGACAGAAGTCTCAGCTGAGTCGTTGGCGACGCCGGTTTCGGAGTCGAGCCCGCCGCTACACGCTGCCGCGAGCAAGATCATGAGTAGGCCGATGGCCAAAGCTACCGAGCGCAACGATCTGCGGCTGGACGGTTGGTGAGGTGCATGTGGGAGAGAGTTCAAGGCGTTGGCTTCCTACGAGTCGGGTTCAGCTCTTATGACGCCCGTCGCACTCGGTCTGGTTCCCGTATCTTTGACGTTTCTCACGATTTTGGTCTGATCTGTAGACCAAAACCGTTCGCCCACGGGGCTCGGCGGCGGATAGGGGATGGTGGCGGACGTCACGGGGCGGGTGTGAGCGGGCTCACATACGCACGGGTCAGTGCTTTCTTAAGTTGGAATTGGCGACCAACTCAAAGGAATTCCTGTGCAACAGCACTCTCAGGTAGGCGGACATGTCGACGGCACGGTTGTAACCGGGGCCACAGGCTTCGTGGGCGGCGAGCTCGTCGTGAAGCTGCTCCGGCGCTCGGCCCGAAATCTCATCTTGCCGATCCGGGCCACGTCCGACGAGGCCGCTGCGGCCCGAGGTCACGACACACTCACGACACTGATGGGAGACGACGTTGATCTCTACCGGGATCGGGTGCTGTGGCTTCGGGGCGACATCGAAGAACCCCAGCTCGGCTGGAACGACATGCAATGGCATACCGTCGCCGCCAAGACCAACGAGATCTATCACTGCGCCGCATCGGTGTCGTTCGACCTGCCGCTTGGTCAGGCGAATCGCATCAATCTGGTCGGCACCAAGCATGTCTTCGCGCTGGCAGTTGCAGCTGCCGCACGCCACACCAACTTCCGACGATTCCATCATGTGAGCACGGCCTATGTCGCCGGCGTCAGGAAGGGGCGAGTTGACTCCGACTACCTGCCCTCGGACCGGGCCAGCAACTTCCGCAACACATACGAGCACACCAAGGCGCGAGCGGAGCGTTTCTTGCGCGCCGAAGCCAGCTCCAAGGTCCCCGTGTCGATTCACCGCCCGTCGATCATCGCGGGCGACTCCAAGACCGGCCGCACGACCAACTGGAACGTGCTGTACGTCCCGATGAAGATGGTCGCCCGCGGTGCCCTCCCTGCATTCACCCGGGCCGGGCGTCAACTCGTCGACGCAGTGGCCGTTGACTTCCTGGTCGACGCCATGATGACGTTCTCGGTACTGGATTCGGCACCGGTCGAGTCGCACCACCTCACCGCAGGCCGGTCGGCATTCACTGTTACCGATGTCATCCGGTCGACGTCTGAGCATGCCGGGCTGCTCAAGAGCTACAAACCGTCCCAAACCAAGCTCTGCGGCCCTGTTACCTGGAAGGGTCTCACCGCAGCGATCGCGATCCTGGCCCGGCTACCGAGACAAGCCGGCTCGATCCGAACCAAGGCACGCATTGCCCAACGTTGCATCGACCAATGCGCCGTCTATCTTCCCTACGCGCGAGTGAACACCATCTTTGATGCCACCCACGATCACGACGTCCTGCGGGTCTTTGGCGTCGAGATGCCGCACGGACAGGACTACCTCGACACGATCCGCTCCTACGCCTTGGCTACAAATTTTGGCAAGACAGCGGCTTTGCCGACCGTGACGAGTGCGCCATGAACGAAGTGCACAACGAACCGGTCACACACCGCACATTGGTTGACGGCGAGCGGACCGAGCCCGTCGTCGGCCTGCGCGTCCCGGCTCCCGAGCCGACCGGATCCAAGGCGACATGGACAGTACTGCTCAGCTCAGTGGCGGTATTTCTCATAGCGCTGGAGATCACCATCATCTCGGTGGCGTTGCCGGAGATCGAAGCTGCGTTTCCGGCGAGTTCACGAAGCACGCTGTCCTGGATCTTTACTGCGTACAACGTCGGGGTCGCGTCACTCATGCTGATCGCCGGCTGGTTGGCCGAACGACACGGTCGCAAACGGGTCTTCTTGGTCGGGATGGCAGTCTTCGCGTTCGGATCGCTGCTGAGCGGGTTTGCGCCCCACGTGGCGCTGCTCATCGGCGGCCGGGTCGTTCAAGCGGTCGGGGGCGCCATGTTGCTGCCTGCATCTCTGGCGCTGATCTTGCACGGTGTTGCTGCCGACCGCAAAGACGCGGCCATTGGTATCTGGGGCGCAATGGCCGGGCTCGCAGCCGCAGTCGGCCCAACGCTTGGCGCATTACTCGTTGATGCCGCAGGTTGGCGATGGGTGTTTCTGATCAATGTGCCGATTGCGATCGCCGCCCTCATCGTCGGACCTCGGCTTCTCACCGAGAGTCGTGATCCCGACGCAAGATCTGATGTCGACATCCTCGCGCCGCCGATCGGCGCTGCCGGAGTCGCTGCGCTGGTGTTCGCAATCGTCGCTGCTGGGGTCAAAGGGCTCACGGCCCCGGTCGTGCTCATCTCCGCCGCGGCTGCGGTCGTGTTGATCGCAGCGTTTGTCGTGCGCACGCAGCGGCATCGGTCGCCGCTGTTTCCGCCGACCCTTGCGAAGCTGGCGACCTACCGCAGCGGTGCAATCGGCACGTTGGTCTTCGGCGCGGGCTTCGCAGGTTGGCTTGTGCTTGCGCCCACGTTCCTGGTCGAGGTCTGGGGTTACAGCATCATCGAAGCGGGCTTCGCGATCGCTCCCGCACCCATGGCGATGGCCGTCACCGCTGGACCCGCTGGCAAGATGTGCGCCCGCCACGGCTACCGGTGGGTGATCACCGCCGGCGCGCTGATCTCGTTGGCAGCGGTCGCGCTGTGGCTGATCTCGGTCGACGTTGACAGCTCGTATCTAACCTCGTTCTTGCCGGGCGCAATCTTGCTCGGCATCGGTGTAGGCGTTGGATTCCCAATGCTGACCGCTGCCAGCATGCACGACGTTCCATCGGCCAGTTATGCGGTTGGCGCAGCCGGCAATACGACAGTGCGTCAAGTCGCGCTCGCGCTCGGCATCTCGATTGCTGTGTCGATTGTCGGCACCACCGAGGACTCGACGAGTGAGCTGAGTGCGTTTCGCCAGAGCTGGCTCATCTGTGGCGCCTTTTTCCTGGCGACCGCAGCGGTCATCGCAGTCCGCTATCCAAATCTCACGACTACCACAACCACCATCGCTACTTCGTCGCCAGGAGACACTTATGAGTAAGACCAAAAAGTCCGACTTGGGTTACCAGCTCGGGCTGATCTCATTCGTTCGACCTTCTTCGTTCCTGCGCAACACCAAGCGGGTGCCGACAATGTCGCCGCGTCGCCTTGTTCGAGCAGCGGGCGTGTTCGCTGGCGGTCTGGTCGGGTCACCCTTGCGCTTGTTTCAACTGATGCGTCATCGCCGCACGCTCAACGACGTGGCGTTCGACGAAGCGCCGGTGTTCATCATCGGGCACTGGCGTAGCGGCACCACCCATCTCCATAACCTGATGAGCCAGGATGAACAGTTCGGCTGTGTGCGTATGGCCCAAGCGCTCAGCCCTGATTGTGCCGTGTCGACCCGTGGTTGGCTGCCTGATCTGTTCGCACGGGTGTTTCCTCAGAAGCGGCCGATGGACAACCTGACCTGGCCCATGGACGCTCCCCAGGAAGAAGAAATCCCGCTGGCCAAGATGACGCCGTACTCGTGGTACATGCAGTTCTTCTTTCCGAAGCAGGCGCTGGAGTTGCTCACCCAGGGCGTGTTGTTCGACAAGACACCGCCCCGCATCGGCAACGAGGTTAAACGCAAATACCTCGACATCTTGAAAACGGCCTCGTACCTCGACGGCGGACGACGACTGTTGCTCAAGAACCCGGTCAACACTGCCCGGATACCGATGCTGCTCGACTTGTTTCCTGATGCAAAGTTCGTCGCGATCCACCGTTCGCCATACGAGGTGTTTCCGTCCGCGATCAATCTGCATCGCAAGATCCTCAATTTGACATCGTTGCAAGAGTTCGACGACCAACTCGTCGAGGACAACGTGCTCGCGATCTATGAGCAAGTAATGGCGACGTACTTGGCTGATCGCCACCTGATCCCGGCGGGGAACCTAGTCGAGGTCGCTTACGCCGACCTCGATGCGTCCCCGCACGACACCGTGCGCGCTATTTACGATCAGCTCGGCATTGCTGGTTGGGATAGCGCTCAGTCGCGGGTCGACGGGTACATCGAGAGCCAGCGCGGCTATCGCAAGAACGGGTTTTCGATTAGCGCCCGATCAGCCGCACTTGTCGAGGACCGCTGGCGGTTTGCTTTCGACGCGCTTGGCTACAGGCGCGACACCATTGACATGCGCGTCGACGCGGCCGAGGTGTCAGCCGGTGGTGTCGGGGCCGTCACCCAGCTCGCCGAGCACACCCAAAGCGATGTAGCCGTCGATCTCGTCGGCTGAGAGCCCGAGTCCGGCAAGCACTTGGCGGGAGTGCTCGCCGACCTTGGGATGTGGTCCGCGTGGACCAACATCGGCGGTCTTGAACTTCAGTGGATTGGCAACGGTGGCGTAGTCGCCGATCTCGGGACTGGTGATGGTTGGAAACAGGCCTAGCGCCGCCGCTTGCGGATCGGCGACGACCTCGTGCAAGCCCAGGACGGGTCCCCATATCATCCCGGCTTCGTCAAAGATCACGCCCCACTCGTCGCGGGTCCGCTTCGACAGCGCTTGATCGATGATGGTGACCAGTTCGGGCATGTTCTTAAACCGGCTGCGTAGGTCGACGAAACGTTCGTCCTCGAGCGCATGCTCGGCCCCGATCGTTCTGGCGAAGTGCGGCCAGACCGAGTCGTTGGGCATGTTCACCACGAGCCATTTGCCATCGCCGCACGGATACCGGTTTGCGGTCGCAATGATTTGGTTGTGACGGCTGCGCTGGCGCAGCGGCGCCTTGTCGACTGCAGTGACGGAGAAATCGGTTGCTTGAGTCCACACCGCGGTTTCGTATAGCGACGACTCGACGACCTGGCCTTCGCCGCTGCGGTCGACCAGCCGCAACGCGGAAACAATGGCACCGTAGAGGGCGAGTCCGGCGGTGTGGTCACCTTGTGCGGGGCGAGCCATCGGTACTTCGCCGTCGGGTCCTTCGCGCATGGCGTCGTACAGACCTGAGCGGCCAAAGAAAGCGGTCACGTCATAGCCCGGACGCCAGGCGTCGGGACCGGTCGTTCCGTAGCCCGTGAAGGTGGCATGCACGAGCTTTGGATTGAGGGCGAGCAACGTCTCCGGGTCCATCTTGAATCGTTGCTGGCGTTCGGTCAGCAGGTTGCACAAGAACACGTCGGCGTCGGCGACCATCTTGTGCAACAGCGCTGCGCCTCGTGGATCGCTGATGTCGATGGCGACCGACTGTTTACCGCGATTATCGACGTCGAATTGGTAGTCGTATGACTTGAGTTCGTCGGGCAGTTTCGGTGGACGCATCATATTGCGCATCGGGTCGCCGGTGAGGGGTTCGACCTTGACAACGGTTGCACCCATATCGGCCAGAATCGCTCCACACGAAGGTGCCGCCATCCAGTTATCAACCTCGATCACGGTGATGTCATCAAGTGGTCGCATCGACAATGTCATAGAAGAGTTTTACTGGCTGCAACGCCGCACCATGTAAACCTTGGGCATGGACTCCTCTCGGGTACGAAAGATGGTGATCGACTCGTCAGCGGTTGCAGCCGATCTTGTGGCCTCGCCGCACGTCGTTAGACACTGGGATGAACCCAGCGCGCTCGACGGGATGACGGTTGGCGCGCTGGCCGCGCATCTGGTTCGAGCGACCGGCGCAACGTTGGCCTATCTCGACCGAACCGACCCCGCCACCAAACCCGAAGACGAACTGCTGACCAAGGTCACCTACTTTCATGCCGCGATCGACTCGCCAATCCACGAACGCATCAAAGAGGTGTCTGCCGAGGAAGCTTTGGTTGGACCCACCGGTGTCGCGGCGCGGGCCAAGGAGGTCGCTGTTGAACTTGCAGCCCGCTTGCCAACCGAGCCAGTCGACCGGTTGGTCGGGGCACTTGGCAAACGGATGCTCACGCTCGATGACTTCTGCCGAACGCGGATGATCGAGATTGGCATGCACATCGATGACTTGGCCCATAGCGTCGGGATCGAGACGCCAGACCTCGGCGACGACGTCACCGCCGAGGTCATCGATATCGTTGTCGGAATCGCCCGTCATCTCAACGGTGACTGGGCAGTCATTCATGCGCTCGCTCGCTCCGAGCGTGCAAGCGACGACGTCTTTCCTGTCTTCTAACGTCTCGACATGGCAGTGTGGGCCCTGATCGGGCTCACCCGAACGCGATTCCGTAGCGTCGAATTTGACCGCCACCTGCTTGTTCTGCATCTTGCATTGCGGCATCGGCCCATGTCAGGAGCTGGTCGGTGCTGATACCCCCGGCAGCGGTCGCCAGACCAACGTTTGCCGACAAGGACAGGGAGCGGCCGGCAACAACGATCGGTTCCTGAACAGCTTCGAGTACTTGGGCGGCGACACTGTCTGCGAGCTGGTTCGTTCGAAGCTCATCTCCGGTGTCACTCATCAAGAGGGCGAATTCGTGGCCGCCGATACGACCGATGATGGCATCTTGGTCGTTGCCTACCGAACGCAGACGATCCGCAATTATTTGGAGCACGGCGTCGCCAGTTGGCGGGCCGAGCCGCTTGTTGACGGCTTTCAGTCCGTCGAGGTCGAGCCGAATGGCGGCCCGATAGCAGTGAGGGTCGGCCGCCTCGGCGAGCTGGTAGAACGCAGCTCGGTTCGGGAGACTTGTGAGCCGATCATGATCGGCGGCGTAGGCCAGGAGCACATCGGACTGGGTGCGCAACAGCACGGCGCCCGCAAGTTCCTGGGCTCGCAGCATCCGGTTGAGGGGTCCGGTCGAGGACACATGATGGGTTCGCGACACAGCGATGATCCGCAGCGTGTCTTCGGTGAGGGGCGACTCGACGCCAACATGCCATAGGTCCCGATAGTCCGAACCTGCGAGGTGCCGGGCGATGCGTTCTGGCAGTGCGTCGACCGAGTCAAAGGTCGGCTCAGCTGCGGGAGTGCGCCACGGCGGATTGGAGCGACCAGATTTGAGTGCTTCCGAAAGCACCATTGACGTCGATGCCGCCACGATGAACTGACCGTCGCTAGTGGATTGCAAGATGGCTGCATCAAGGTCGAGCGGCGGTGTCGCCATCATCTGCACCACCAGAGTGAGCAGGTAGTGCAGCGACGCTCCCTGGCTGAGTCCTTCGAGAACGCGGCCGAGCAGTTGTTGTGATCGTGCCGGCCGCACTTCGTAGATGACGCCGCCTACAGCTTCGTCGAGGACTCCTCCTCGCCCGGTGAGCTCGATGGGAATCGAGGTACCGTCGGCGCCGGTGATGCGGAGGAAGATTTCAGCCCATGGACTTCCGCTCCCTAGAACGCGCGCTTGCGGACTCGCCACAATGTCGCTAAATGCTTGGGTGAGTTCGTCGGCGTCGGCGGGATGGACGAAGTGCAAGATGGTTTTGTCGCTTGCAGGCAGAGCCGACCATCCGCCAAGTTCGTACATCGCCTGGTTTGCGTAGACGATGCGTGCGGAATCGTCGACGACCACGAGCGGTGTCGGCATGTAGTGCAGGACGCGTCGATAAAACTCTGGGTCCTGCGGGTGTTGGGGCTCAGGAGCCCATGCCGATCGTGGTGGTTGTGCGTCTGCCATGCCCTCACCGCCGCCAGGGAACCGATCCGGATGGATGCAGCCTAGCCCCGCCACAGATACGAATCTCACTATCTGGGCCTCAGGTCCCGACCGCGACGCCCTCAACCAAGAGCACGCACTGCATCTATGGTGTCGGCGTCGCCAGCCGACTTGTCGGATCGGTAGCTTTTGACGCGAGCGAACCGCAGGGCGACGCCGCCGGGGTATCGAGATGAACGCTGGATGCCATCGACCGCTATCTCGACGACCTGTTCGGGTCGCAAATGCACCACCCGCCCATCTCGATGGGTCTCGAGTTCCAAGAAGCGCTCGGTCTGCCACCGTAGAATGTCGTCGGTCATCCCTTTGAAGGTCTTGCCAACCATCACAAAAGACTTGGGATCTTCGGGGTTGCGCGCTCCCAAATGAATATTCGACAGCCAACCCTTGCGCCGTCCCGAACCCCACTCCACCGCCAATACAACCAAGTCCAACGTGTGTACCGGTTTGACTTTGAGCCAGCCTGCGCCACGCCGGCCAGCGTCATATGTCGACGCGAGTGCCTTGACCATCACGCCCTCGAACCCAGCCTCGATTGCCTGGTCGAAAAACGCTTGGCCCTGTCCCGGGTCGCTCGTCTCGAGTCGTTGTATCCGAAGATGCTCGGGGAGCGCTGCCTCCATGGCCTTCCACCGCTCGGTTCCGTCGAGATCGATCAGGTCTTTGCCGTCGAGGTGTAAACAGTCGAAGAACACCACGTGCAGGTTGCCGTCACCCGCAGTGGCGAACCGGCTCATCGTGTCTTGGAAGGATGCAGGGCGGGCATCGTGAAAAAGGGCTACGGCCTCGCCGTCGAGGATGATGGACTCGACGTCGAGTTTTTGCACCGCGCGCACGACCTCGGGCGCCGACGACGTGATATCGCGCAGGTTCCTGGTATAGACCTGCACCCGGTCACCCTGGCGATGCACCTGCACCCTGGCGCCGTCGACTTTCCATTCGATCGCAGCAGGCCCGACCCTGTCCAAGCCCGCAGCCACACTGGTAGCGGTTTGCGCCAGCATTGGTTGTATTGGCGTAAACAACTTGAGGCCAAACTGCTCGAGTGCTGCGGCGCCGCCGGTCAGCGCTTGGCGAGCAAT